>ERZ1106915.1397-NODE-1397-length-20740-cov-6.161421_pt1 | contig 20740 bp, 19 predicted proteins | sample MGYA00403653_ERZ1106915 | MGnify/ENA primary metagenome ERZ1106915 (study PRJEB35170, sample SAMEA104062404) | human gut metagenome | biome: human gut; feature: human-associated habitat; material: faeces | place: Denmark | collected 2012-06-06 ... | reverse complement strand
ACAACAAAGCCAGAGAAGAAAAGAAATGGCGGCTCTGGAAAGAAGCCGAGGAAAAACAGTTACGGAGCTTGGGGGTTAATGAGGACGATATAGAAAAGCTCCGTGTTCACGATTGGGCGATTTTTAATTCAGACAGACGGTATTATCAGCGAGTGCAGGAAACAGGTACATATCTTGACGAACTTGTTGAAGATACTACACAGCCCGAAGTCAAAACGGTTGAGGATTTTCTGGACAGTATCGAAAATCAGCACCTCTATCAAGTTTTGATTAAGGTGGACAGGCTTACATTGCAGATTGCTTTGATGAAGATACAAGGATATTCAACCCGTGAAATTGCGGTGTATCTGGATATTACTGAAAAAGCTGTTTACAGAAGAATGGATAGGCTCAAAGAAAAATTAAAAAAGTTTTTTGAGTAGAGGGGAAAATTGAATATTCCCACGGGCTACAGGGTGAGAGGACAAAAAACCTCTTACCCTGTTTTCCTTTGTGTGGCGAAAACGGGATTGCTCCTTGACAACCGAATACTCATTCGCCAAATACTTCCTCTTTGTGATTGTGATGAGCATAAGCGTGTGCAGCGGTACGCCATGACCTGCCAAATGGCAGCGAGCGATGAAAGGTGGTGAGCCAGTCTTTACCGACTCAAAATATCGGGCAGCTCCCGATTTCGCCATGACCCACAAAGAGAATAATGGTACTCCCGTCCAGTCACAGTCCGAGCGTGAAAAAAACGTCGCAGGCAATGAGGGCGGCTCTGTCAGAACGACAGTTGGGGTGGAACTCCCGTGGCGTCAGTTCGCTGCTGACCGTTTGGCGACTTCCCATAGCATTTCGGGGTGTCGAGGACAAGTTGAAATGCTTCTATCATATCAGCCAAACGAAAGGCGGTCATAAGAACAGAGATATTGTTAATATTCTTCCGACCTTAAATACTTCCTTTTGTTTGGCTGCCTACATAGGCAGAACTAATCTGCCTGAATCCAGATAGGAGGTCAAACACAATGGAAAGAATTATTAAGCGTGGCGACATTTACTACGCAGAGCTTAACCCCGTTATCGGCTCAGAACAAGGCGGCACAAGACCTGTACTTATCATTTCCAATGATATAGGAAACAAGCACAGCCCGACGGTAATCATTGCAGCAATTACGAGCCGAGTACACACAAAAGCAAAGTTGCCCACACATACCGCAGTAAGTAATTATGAAGGGCTTGACAAGGACTCTGTTATCCTGCTTGAGCAGATACGGACGATTGATAAGCAGAGGTTAAAACAGTATATGGGAATGATGCCCGATAACATAATGGCAAGAGTTGACAAGGCTCTTGCCATTAGTGTTGCACTTAAAAAAATATGAAAAAATGTGTAAAGCAGGTATGAGGGATATATTTGCACATTGGTAAAATGGTGGCTGTATTTCTATAATTTAGAGGTACAGCCGTTTTAGCTTTAGCGGAGGTATTCGTTTATGGGAAATGAAAATTTTATTCAAAATACAGAACTGAAAAACGAACAGTTGAAAGATGAAACCGAAATATTCAATTCTTTTATCAATGTTATGGTGCAGATAGTTGAAAAATACGGAAAGACTGTTTTGCAGGAATTGGATTGTGCTGCGTAGGTTACGCAGCCTTACATATCACATTTCCCTATAAATTTATGGAGGTGGTACGATGAACAGAGAAGGAAAGAAATGTGTCCTATATCCGAGAGTAAGTACTGAAATGCAGGTGGACGGATATAGCCTTGAAGGGCAGAAGAATAGCCTGAAACGATTTGCTGACAGAGAGGAAATGGAGATTGTTGGTATATACGAAGATGCGGGTAAATCGGGAAAATCTATTGAGGGGAGACCTGCTTTTAAGAAGATGCTTTCCGATATAAAGAACGGATTGGAGATAGATTATATTCTGGTCTATAAACTTTCACGATTTGGAAGAAACGCAGCAGATATTCTAAATTCATTGGAGTTTGTGCAGTCGTATGGAATAAATCTTATTTGTATTGAGGAAGGTATTGACTCATCACAGACAAGCGGAAAACTTTTAATTTCTGTATTATCTGCGGTTGCAGAAATTGAAAGAGAAAATATCATTGAACAGACAATGAATGGACGGAGAGAAAAAGCACGACAAGGTGGGTGGAATGGTGGTTTTGCTCCGTATGGATATTATCTGAAAGACAATCAGCTCTTAATAGAAGAAACCGAAGCTGAAGCAATCAGAATTATATTTGATAAGTTTGCCAATTCAGACATAGGGCTTGGCGGAGTTGCTAAATATCTTAATCTGCAAGGAATTAAAAAGATACCCCGTCAGAATGGAACATTAGAAACTTGGAGTAGCCATTTCATACGGTTGATATTAGATAATCCTGTTTATTGTGGTAAGATTGCTTATGGCAGAAGAACACGAGAAAAGGTAAAAGGAACGAAAAATGAATATAAGCAGATTCATACAGATGATTATATTCTGGAAGATGGACAGCACGAAGGAATAGTCAGTGAAGAATTATGGCAAAAAGCTCACACAAAACGTATGGCAACAGGAATTAAGCAGCCGTCTAAAATTGGTAAGGACAGGTCGCATCTTTTGACGGGGATATTAAAGTGTCCCCTTTGTGGAAGTTCAATGTATACGAACAAACACGCTTGGACAAATAAAGACGGCACATACAAAGAGGTTTACTATTATATTTGTGGTAGAAATAAGCAGGAGCGAGGACATCATTGTGATTATAAAGCATCGCTAAGAAAAACAGATATTGAGCCACTTGTAATTGAAGCTGTTAAGGAATTGGTAAGCGATAAGTATTTTGCAAAAGAGATTGAAAAGCGTATTGGCGTACAGACCGATACAACAGCTATTGATAAGGAACTTGCCAATTACGAGAGTAAGCTGAAAGAAGTAGATTTGAATAAAGCCCGTCTGGAACGAGAGATTGATAATCTGCCTATTGATGCTCGTTTCAGAGAAAGGAAAATCCACGACATGACTTTAAGACTTGATGCCTTGTATGATACGATTGTAGAGTTGGAAGAACGGATTGAAGATGCAAAGCTGAGAAAAAGTTCTATCGAAATGGAAACAATCACTCTGGACAATATTTACAAGCTTATGCTGAATTTCGGAAAGCTCTATGATATAATAAGTGACGAGGAAAAGAAAAGCCTTATAACTTATCTAATAAAGGAAATTCAGATATATCCTAATGGAGAGTCAGATATGCCTTTGAAGTCGATAGAGTTTAATTTTCCGATATATCGTGATGGACAAGAGGTAAGGCGGCTCTTGTGGGAAAAAGGTAATACCGTTGAGACAGTTGTTCTTTTGGGTAGGAAAATGGTCAATGACAAAAGTATTGAGTATATGCACGTAGATTATGAGCCGGAAGATGATGAATATCTTAAAGGTATCAAGGGTTCTGCGACCTATGCAGAAATCAAGAAGTGGATTAAGGAACAGTATAATGTTTCTGTATCATCGTTATACATTGCTCAAGTAAAAGACAAATTAGGTTTTGAGAAGCGTGATAATTACAATAAAGGTGCCGAAGGTCATAAGGTGCCGAATTGTCCGGCTGAGAAGCGGGAACTGATTATGAAAGCTTTTAAGCATTTCAAAATGATATAATGAGGTGGAATGAAAAGACCGTCCGTATGGGCGGTCTTTTTTTTGTATGTTCTGAAAAAAAAATTTGGCTGGATGCGTTACTTGGCAACACGTTTAAAGAGATTAGTGAATTATTGGGTAGGAAAGTCTTGAAATCGAAAATCTATTATGATACAGTTTTATTAAACCGTAGAATAATACAGCGAAATGGAGGAATAAAGATGGCAAAACAAATGGGATGGACAAATCCGATTCCTGCTGGGGAAAGAACATTTCTTACAATGAGAGAGGTTGGTAGATACACAGGTATCAGTTATGATTTAGTCAGAAAATACGTTAAGGATAGGGAATTTGAAGACTATATTACAGTAGGAAGACAGCATAAAGTCATGGTAGATAGAATTGCTTTTGAGAACTTTATTAAATCTAAAAAACATATTGAAAAATAAAATTACATAAAAAAATAGCAACTGTGACTGGGAATCATCGTTGCTATCAAGGAAGTCAGTGCTAATTTAAAAGGAACGTCACAAACTTCATTGTTTCTGGATTTATGCTCATATATTAGCATATTTTGGCACTGACTTCAATAGTAAAGCGTAGATTTTATACAGAAAATTATTGAAAGGAGTGTCATTTTTTATGGCAAGAACATACGAAGAAACAATCTATGATGCAACAGTAGATGCTGTGAATGATGCATTAGCACAGCCAAAGCTGCCATCACCAGATGAAATTAAAGGTAATATTTTAGATAACAGCAGGAACGCAGTTGAAATGTATAACTCGATTGCTCAGCCAAGAGCAAAGTGGAAGGTGCCTACAGAGTTGGTTCCGTTCCAGGTCGCATATGTAATGTCGAGACTGCATTATGTTGCATTGATTAATATGAGTGAAGTTGAGACGAATCCAGACCGCATGGTTCTTGGTGTATACATGGATGAAGGCAATGATGAGGGAATCTATACGACAAATGAGACAACGATTCGTTCAATCGCTAGACAATATAAAAGGAGTCTCTCTCGTAAAGAATTCCAGGAGATGATGGATATTCTGCGTGAGGACGTACCGACAGTAAAGCGTTGTGAGGAACAGAATCTGGTTCCTGTTAATAACGGAATCTTTGATTATGATGCAAAGAAGTTGCTGCCATTCACGCCAGATAAGATTTTTGTTGCAAAAGCCAAAATCGATTACAATCCGAATGCAAGGAATGTAGTGATTCATAATAGTCTGGATGGTACAGACTGGGATGTGGAAAGCTGGATGAATGAGATTACGGATAATAATCAGGGTCTGACAAATCTGCTGTGGCAGGTATTAGGAGCAATCATCAGACTGAACGTTCCCTGGAACAAGGCTTGTTTCATGTATTCAGAATCCGGTAACAACGGTAAGGGTACACTGTGTGCACTTATGAGAAAGCTTGTCGGCGAAGGTAGTCACACATCCATTCCGTTGAATGATTTCAGTAAGGATTTCATGCTGGAACCACTGATTGGTGTTTCAGCGGTTATCGTTGATGAGAACGACGTTGGTACATACATTGACAAGGCTGGTAATCTGAAAGCTGTTATCACACATGATATTGTTCAGATTAACCGTAAGTTCAAAGAACCGATTTCTTTTAAGTTCAGAGGGTTCATGGTGCAGTGTCTGAATGAGATGCCAAGAGTGAAGGATAAGTCAGATTCGTTCTACAGAAGACAGCTGTTCATTCCATTCACAAAGTGTTTTACAGATGTCGAAAGAAAATACATCAAGGATGATTATCTGTGTCGTACAGAAGTGCTTGAGTACGTGCTGTACAGAGTGCTGCACATGAACTATTATGAATTCGATGTGCCGGAAGAATGTAAAACAGCATTGGAAGAATACAAGGAGTTCAATGACCCAGTAAGACAGTTCATGAGTGAAATCATGTCTGAATTACAGTGGGATTTTGTTCCGTTTACATTCCTGTATGACTTATACAAAGAATGGTACAAGAAATACGTTGGAAAACAGGAAGTAAAATCATTACAGGTGTTTATCAAGGATGTTCTGAATCTGCTGAAAGATTATCCAGACTGGTCTTGTCCTGACAGTAAAAAGGCTGTCAGACCTAAGAATATGATGGACAAGCCGGAATGGATGATTGATGAATACAAGCTGGAAGGTTGGTATAGCACTACATACAAAGGAAATGATTTAGATAAAAAATGCTGTCCGACTAAAAAATCAAGTTACAGAGGCATTTTAAGAGTGTAATACAGAGTGATAGTACAGAAAATGTGCTATCACTTTTTTGTTTTTAGGGATTTTTTGAAAAATGTAGCAGAAATGTAGCACGAAACGTGCTACATGAAATCCGTTGACTGGCGCTGGATTTATCCATTTGTAGCAGATGTAGCACGTTTTTTTAGACCATATACGTGTGAAAAAATAAAAAAATCTAAAAAACATTGATTTATGAGGGTTTTACTTTGTATCATTATGATGTTATCTATAAGTGTATTTTACTTTGTATCATTATGATATTATGTGTAATCTTGATAAATCCGTTGATACGTAATGGATTTGAATTTAGTGTAGACTAAAATAAAAAAAATATATAAAAGAATGGAAAAAAACGTGCTACACGTGCTACAAAACACATGAATCCCTTACCCAGTACTGGATTTATGCGTAGCACGTCGTTTTTTTGTCTGCTACACTGCCTGCTACAAAAACGCTGAATCCGTTGCTGGGCACTGGATTTATGCGTAGCACGAAACGTGCTACATTTTTTTGGCTTCTGCATTTTCAGATGCTGATAACATCTATCATCACATTTTCCATGTATGCAGTCAGCAGAACAATTCAAAACCTATCGTTTAACACGCCGTATTACCTCACCACGCGTATAAAATCTCAAATCTGTAAAATCCCCCGATTTTCTAAAAAATCTTCACCACGCGTTCATACGGCACCTTAAAACGCTATATCTATGATTTCTTGTGTATTACACGAAAAAATAATCCCTACTCGTTTCCGGGTAGGGATTTTTGTTTACTTACTTGTTAAGCTGACCTTTGGTAGCCATGTAGAGCTTAGCAGTGCTCCAGTCTGGATGAGCTTCCTTCATGTTGTTGTAAACTTTTCTGAAAGTGTTCTTTGCTTTGAACCATTCTTTAGCTGTCATAATCGTAATCTCCTTTTCTTTTGCGTATGTGTAAATTTTATTATTTTCACAATTAAACCCGAAGACTGCGCAAGCAGTTAAAAATACATCGTTACGATGGATGGAAAGGAGACCGAAGGTAAGAAGGTTTTGTTAGCATATTCTGCTAAGCAATTCAGAAACCATCGTTTAACACGCCGTATGACGTCACCACGGGCATAAAATATCAATCCTGTAAAATTATACGATTTTCTGTAAAATCTTCGCTATACCCAATATTCGGGTGTTATACGGCTATATGTAAAAAAATTACCCACGGAAGCGTTTATGCTCCGTGGGTTTTGTTCTTACAGACTTAGTCAGTGATGTCTTCTGTCTCTACTGCTTTGTATCTGCAGTCTTCCAGATTTTCATCATCAATAGAGATGGTCATGCCGTCTTCACTGTCTGCACTGTAGAATTCTTTCTTTTCACTTATTACTTCGCCGGTTTTATTATCGAAGGTAACTGAATGTTCTGCATGGAACATGCGGACAGCGTAGTTACTGCTAATCATTGGTCCCCAATAGTAACAGCCTGTATCTATCATGTGGTTGATATTCATAGCGATGATGTACATTTCTTTACTTCTGTAATAGATTGTACATGTATTGTCTGTTTTGAATTTGTCTTCAAACACGATGTTTTCCTTTTTCATGATGTCTGGAAATGCTTCCTTAGTTAATTTCTGCCATGCTGTAGTGTTCATAATTTTCTAGTCTCCTTTATTTTTAAACGTTCTACGATGATTTCTAATCATTTCATAATGACCCTCGGTCGATGTGACGATAGTCACATCTTTTACAATCCTGTTCACAGGATTGATTTTTGTCGTAGACTTTATAAGAAATTCATTGAAAAACGCACGTTTATGTGCTAAAATTGCTACATAGGGTAGGAAAACAAAAACAAGTTGCGTAGCAGATATCTTGATTTTGTGTGAATACTCTTGTCACTCCCTGTACGGGAGTGTGAATTGAAATACCCAGCTTCATACAGCATAACATCGCATCGGGTCACTCCTTGTATGGGAGTGTGAATTGAAATCGGCAAATAAGTCGGAACGCTGGGAGCGTAAAAACACCATGGGCAAAATATGTCACATAAATTGGTCAAATTTTGGTCCTATTTTGCCCATATTTTTCCCATCGAAATTTTTTGAACAATCTGCTGAAAATGCAGTTTTTATATATTTTATATTTATCATGTAGATATTTAATAACTATAAAGTATTTACTTAATATATATTCTTATATTCCCTTTTAAAACCCATGGATTTTTTCATGGGCATTTTTTGTGCCATAAATTGGTCAAATTTTGCCCAAAATATGGCACATGTTTTGCCCAAATTTTTCCCATTGCTTAAAATCATGATTTTGCGATACACGATGAAATTGACATCCTGTATATTTTGGGTAGGAAATTTTATGTATCCTATTGCAATCCGCATCTGTATTTATTATAATAAATATAGCTATTTAATGAATATAGAATATCTATAAAATAGATACAAAGTATATATAAAAGGAGTGATTTACATGAAAACAGTAGTGTTCGTGTCCGAGAAGGGCGGGGTAGGAAAGACACGTTTATCAGATGAATTATATTATTACTATACAAGACAGAATGTTCCTGTGTCGCTGTACAGCTTCGATGGACAGTACAAGAACAGGAACGATGATAAGAAGGTAGACAATCCAGAAGTGTCGATTGTAGATACACCGGGTAGAATCATGGATGATAAGACTGTAGAGGCTATCCAGGGTGCAGATGTGGTTGTGATTCCAGTGCGACCTACGGGCGGCAACCTTGAATCATTTACGCGTACAGTTTCACTTGTAAAGGAGAATACGAACTGTCCGATTGTTATCGTTGTCAATGGTACCAACAGATTTACAGCGTCAGCATCATTTATGGAATGGCTGCAGAAATACAGACAGAAAGAGACTCTTGATACTGTATTGACCGTTCTGCAGTCAGAAGTCATTGTACAGGCTGAAAATTACAGCTGTTCTGTTAATGATATTAACAGGCGTTCTTTGGCAGCACGGGCTGTAAATATGATGTGTGATAAAATCAGTGAGCTTGCAGGTCTGCCAGTTGAGAAACGAGAGGCAAAGAAGAGCAAGAAACTGATTGCAAAATAAATATTCAGTATCTATAATATAGATATGTAATATTTATTTTTAGACGAACATGCAGAATGTAAGGAGATGATTGAGATGCCTAGAAAAAAAAATATGAAAAGTCTTTTAGACAGTTTTGAACTTGATACAGAAAAGGAACATGAGGCGGCTGTGACAGCAGCGTCGAAGACACCGAAGAAATCAATCGGTGGAGATACAAGAGCAACAGCACTTGTATCAATGACCAAGGATGAGAAAGAACGTCTGACAACAAAGGCAAAGGCACACGGCTTGAGCCTGTCTGCGTTTTTCAGACTGGCTGCTGATGAATACATGAATACACATAATTGGTAATACATGTATGAAGAGATATGTGGAGTGGAATCCGCAGCAGCAGTAGGTTTTGTGGGTATGTGGGTAACTCGGAGAGTTATCCATATATCCATAAAATAGATATAAAATATATATCGTATAGATATGAAGTATATAAGAAAGGATGCGTATTATGGCAAATATTAATGAAACAATTTCTGAAGTTGCAAAGTTAAACCCAGAGCTTGCACATCAGATTCAGAAATATGTAAAAGACCATTCGTATGGTTTGGTTTTTGAACATAATTTACCGGAAGCAGTTAGGCTTTATAAAAAGCAACCTGCTGTAGGTGATACAGTGAATATTCTTGCACCTCGTGGACAAAAGGAAACGGAAGAAAATTCTGTTCCTTGGTGTGTGAAATATATTGATAATGGTATTGCATATCTTGAACATGATGGAGAAGCAAAAGATGTTCCATTGGAAGACATCTGTGTCCTTGTAAGTTATAGAGACGTTATCTATCCAGGATTAAAAGAGATTGACCGTGTAGAACGTGGAAATCCAGAAGACCCATATCATATGGTGATTAATTCTGAGAATTATCATGCGTTAGAAGCACTGACATATGCATATGCAGGAAAGGTTGATTGTATCTATATTGACCCACCATATAATAACAGGAATAGAAGTTGGAAATACAATAATGATTATGTAAGCGATGAAGACCAATATAAGCACAGTAAATGGTTGGCTTTTATGGAACGCCGTTTAAAATTAGCAAAACAATTATTGAATCCAGACGATTCTGTATTAATTGTTACAATTGATGAAAAAGAATATGCACGACTTGGTTTATTGCTTGAACAAACTTTTCCGAATGCAAGTATTCAGATGATAAGTATAACAATTAATCGAAAAGGTGCGAAACGAGAAAAGATGTTTGCAAGAGCAGATGAGTATATTTATATTGTGTTATTGGGTAATGCTTCTGTGGTTTTGCCTAAAGGTGATGGCTCGGAACAGGAGGTTAGATGGTTTTATCTTAGAAGAACGGATTATGCGTCTCGAAGAGGAACTAAAAAAGGTGGTATTGCTCAATTTTATCCAATATATGTTGATGATAATACAAAAAAAATCATAAGGATAGGTAATCCATTGGAACCAGACGTTGATAGAAATTCAGTGGAAAAAATTGATGGAGCGACAGCTGTTTTTCCAGTACGTGATGATGGTGTAGAAATGAACTGGGGCGTGACCGGGGAGTCTTTGCAAAATTTATTAAACGAGGGACTGGTTCGTATAACAGATGGTAATGCTCAGCAAAAGTATATTTTTAAATATTTGAGCACAACTTACAGAAAAAAAGTAGAAGACGGAAGATGGGCTATTAGAGGAGTGCGTGATGATGGAAGTAAGATAGTTGTCGAGACATCTGGAAAGATTAATAGAGTCACTACTGTATGGGAAGATAAGACATATGATGCAGGAGCATATGGGACAAGTTTGCTAAAAGATACTATTGGCGATGAACGATTTTCTTTTCCTAAGTCATTGTATTCTGTTAATGATTCTTTAAAATATTTTGTTCAAGAAAAGAAAAATGCTTTGATTGTAGATTTCTTTGCTGGTTCAGGAACAACTCTTCATGCAGTGAATTTGCTCAATGCAGAAGATGGCGGTCATCGTCGTTGTATTTGTGTTACAAATAATGAGGTTTCAGAAGCAGAGGAAAAGAAATTTGTTGCAGATGGTCTTCGTCCTTCTGACCCTGATTGGGAAAAATATGGAATTGCCAATTATGTTACATGGCCTCGAACTGTGTGCAGTATTGAAGGTCATGATGTAAATGGCAAACCGTTAGAAGGTGACTACGGTAAGCCGTCAAAGGATATTGATTTAGGTTATTCATTGCCTAAAGCTGATGGATTCAAAGCGAATGCCGTGTTCTGCGAGTTGACATACGAGTCAGCATGGCCTATTCGTTTGGATAATGCATTCAATGCTATTGCACCGATTTTATGGATGCAGGCAGGCTGTCAGGGTCCGATTATTCGTAAGATTGGTAAGAGTTATTTGACAACAGATTATTATGGTGTGCTTTTTGATTATGGACAGGCATCTAAATTCTGTGAAAAGGTAAAGAATACACCGACTATTAAGACTGTGTTTGTAGTAACTGATGACCAGAGACGTTACTCTAATATGTGCAAACGTCTTCCGGGAATTGAAGTACATAGATTGTACGAAACTTTCCTCAGAACATTTGAAATTTGTGGCGAAGGAGGACTGGACTAATGAAGTATGGTTTAATTGATTTTCAGAAAGATGCAGTAACTGAGCTTTTAAAAAAGATAGAATCTATGCGTCGTAGTTACGACGCAGATGGTTCTTTATCTGCCGTATCGTTGACTGCACCAACTGGTGCAGGTAAGACTGTTATCTCAGCTGCTGTTGCAGAAGGCTTGTTTTATGGTAATGATACATATGCTGGCGATGATAGAGCAGCAATTTTGTGGTTGTCAGATAGTCCTAGCTTGAATGAACAGACAATGAAAAGATTTGATGCAGCAACAGATTTATTGAATGGGGCTGTGTCGATGGAAGCAATCAGTGCAGATTTTGCAAAAAATCATGCAAAACTGTCACCGGGGCATATTTATTTTTTGAATAGGCAGTTACTTGGCAAGGGAAAGAAGCTGACAAATGAAGCTGAAGGTGGACGTTCGTTCTATGATGTACTGAATGCGACTATTGAAGATGATGACATTCATTTGTTCCTGTTTATTGATGAAGCTCACAGAGGTCTTGGTACAGGAAATGATAAAGGTACAAGTGATAATGCCAATAAAACTATTTATAGAATTATTATTGATGGACAGGATGGAATCAATAAGCCAATGCCTTGCGTAGTAGGAATCTCTGCTACACCTGAACGATTTAATAATGCAATGGCTGGTCGTAAGAACAGGGATATGAAGGCATCTGTTGATGTACCTGTATCTGCCGTAAAAGATTCGGGTCTTATTAAAGATATGATTGAGCTTCGTACACCTAAGAAAGCAGCTGATACAAAGCATCAGGATTTAACGCAGGCATGTGTGAAACTGGCTTCTGCATCAAAATTATGGAAGGATTATTGTGAAGAAAATAAAATCCCTACTGTAATTCCACTGATGGTAGTACAAGTTGAAGATAAAGTGAGTGTTGATACATTAACTTCTCTCTGTTCTCAGATTCATAAAACATTACCTTGGCTGGATATTTCAGATTGCTTTGCAAATGTATTTGGTGAACATGATGACATTGTTACTCCGGCTGGAAAGATTCCGTATGTAAAACCAGAGGAAGTTGCTGAACGCACAGAAATTAGAGTGCTTTTTGCAAAGGATGCAGTATCTACTGGTTGGGATTGTCCTCGTGCAGAGGTTATTTATTCCAGAAGAAAACGAACTGACCCAACATACATTGCTCAGTTGATTGGTCGTATGGTTCGTACACCATTAGCAAGACGTGTTACAAATGTAGAAGAATTGAACACAGTAGCATGTTATCTTCCAGAATATGATGCTGTGACTGTTGAGAGTGTTGTTGAACACTTGAAAGAAGACAATGTAGCGGTTGATGCAAATAAGATTATTAAAAATCCGGCAGATGTAGGATTTTTTGGAGAAACCAAGAAGAAAATTGAAAAGAAATTAGCTCAAAAGCAGAGTGAAAATGAAGTGAAGCAACCTGATGATGTCAAGCATGAAAATGTAACTGCTGCTAGTGCAGATAGAGTAGGCGAATCAGGCGGTTATACATATGGAGAATCGACAGAAGATTCATTGTCAGGAACAGAATTTGCTGTTAATACAGACGATGAATTTGCGGTTAACATTGATGATATTGTTGAAACTGAGGAAGAATTGACGGAAGCTCTTGAAAGAATTCCGAAGGTTGACAGTGATGCAATTAAAGCAAGTTTTGAAGAAATTATCACCAGACAGGTGCGTCATGATAAAACAAACCATTTCTTAGACTTATGGGACTGTATTGACGTAGTTATGTCTGATATTGATGTGGAGTCTGATTTGGATTCAAAAATTCAGGAAGAATTTTATAACAATATCGAAGGTGAAATTCATAAACATCCGGCAGAATTTAAGCGTTCGTTGAGTGAAATTAAAAGTACAACCGTGAGCGTAAAAAGGGTTGACCCACTTACAGGAGAAGCGTTTGAGGATAGGGAAGAACTGGTTGAGAATGATGCAGATAGATTGGTAACATATTATAAACATACAGTAAGTGTGTTTTCTGGTGCATCTGATTTGATTAAATATTGTATCAACAAGCGTAAAAATGAAGAATTTGATTCTGATGCAAATGCGATTAGTCGTATTGCTGCTGTTGGATATTGTATGGAAATTATTCAGGCAATGGAAGAGTGGGCAGAGAAAAAGACAGATGAATTGTTGAGTATTTATGCTCCGCAGAGATATGCTGTATCAGAAGAAAATAAAGCAAAATGGGATAGAATTGAGGGTAATACAAAACCGTATATTGAACGTAATTTAAATGTTCAGGCAAGTATTACACGTCAGAACAAAGATTATAAGGCATATCCAAAACATATTATTAGTGACGATGAAGGTTGGGCATATTTGAAGCTGAATGACCTTGAAGAAAAAGTGGTACAAACAGAATTATCACGTACATTAAATGTAGCATGGTATAGGAATCAGTCAAGAAATCTTAATGCATCTCTTGCAATTCCTTACAAGTTAAATGATGTATGGGAAAATATGTATCCTGATTTTATTTTCTTTCAGAAGACTGGCGATGGAAAAATTATTCGTTCGATTGTAGACCCTCATGGTGATTGGTTAGGAGATAGCGTTGCAAAGCTGAAAGGCTATGTAATGTATTTGAAAGACCATCCTGATATGTTTGGTTCTGTACTCGCTGTTGCAGATGAAAAAGGCGGTGTTTATCGTTATCTTGATTTGATGACAAAACAGGTGCAGGATGAGATTGAAAACTTTACTGGAAGCTCTGCAAAGGAATTATTTATGGGTGCACTGGGCAGAAATTATACGGTTGTATCTGATAAATAAATCTGTTATATTTACATTGAACAATTAAATAAAAAAGTTCACGAGAGAATGTCCGATATGAAAAAATATCTACGCAGTACGGTGTAGAAAACCGAATTGTTTACGGACGCACAGCTTCTGGCAGAAGCGTATTCTGAAATAAAAATACGTGAGAGACGTAGCGGTGAACAGATGATGGAAACTTATTGTTTCTTGATTCTGTTCACCGTTTTTTATTACAAATTTTTTGATAGAAAGTAGAGGTTACAGTATATGAGTAATTTAAAAAATGTTCGTGCAGAACTTGAAAAAATGAAGAAGGAAATGGCTGCGAAAGAAGCCGAACTCAAGCGTGAAGAAGTACGCCCGGTCATTGAACTCATCAACAACGAGTTGTTGAACAGCGAAGATGTACAGGAAAAAATGTCAGCGTACAGCAAGGACGAAGCACGTGTGATTGCGAAGCACATTGTGAAGAACATTGATGCCATCATCAGTGAATCACAGGGTGAAATCAATGAGCTGAGAGCAAAGAAAAAGGAACGTGCTGAAAAGAGAAAAGCTGCGAAGCTTGATAGAGAACTGGAAAAGATGGCTGCGGAAGATGACTATGAAGATGGCGGCATGTACGGAGTGAACCAGTTCGAGGAAGAAGACCCATACGAAACAGGACAGCTGCAGTAATGCATGTGAACAGCTGTGAAAGCTGTCTGCTGTTTTGTTCGTTCTGGGGCTGAAAATAAGAGTGAGCAGGATGCGAACGAAGCATGAAGGGGTCAAGGGGAAACGAAGTTTCCCTTGCAAGTAAGTGAGCGTAAGCGAACGGTAGGGTTTTTCGGCTCCGCCGACAAACCCTATACTTGCCATAGTTAACAACTATGGTTAGAAAACCATGGACACAGACCATAGGGGACAAACCCTATGTGGATGTGAACATGGGCGAAAATACAGTGATGGGGACAAACCCTATATAGTAAAATAGCAGGTATTTGAGCAAGTAGGTGAACATTGGTGCAGAAAAGCCGGATTCGGCTTTGCAAACCGATGTGAACGAAGAAAGGAGATGACTGTGAATGTCAAATGCAAATGATATGAATGGTGCAGTTGATTTTTGGGCGGAGTTCAAGAAAAAGAAAGAGGAAGAAGCACGACAAAGAGAACAGGCAGCTCGTGAATTAGAAATGCCATTTGATGTACAGCAGGATGAAATTGATAATTTACCGGAGCCTGAACCAGACGATGACTTTATGGAATCCGAAGTGGTACAGGAACCGACAGGAGATGATGAAAAAGAAATCATCTCGGATGGCAGTACAGAAGAAAGCGAAGATGACATCGACGAAGAGGAGCTAATCAGGCTTGTAAAGATTTCAGCACGAATCAATGAGAAAGTTGATGAAGTGATGAAGGACATGGCAAAGGAATTTGATGTACCATTCTCTCAGGTAGTGAGACTTGCGATTGATGGACATCTTGAAAAATATCTGGGAACCGTGAGATACATCGACGGTGACCAGGGCGAGTACATGAAGCGTGCAACAGCACTGATTGCAAACGAGCTGCAGGGTATCAAGACAGCATTGAACAGGCTGAGAGTGAATGTGAACCAGATTGCAAAATGGAATAACATTGACAGGCGTATCAGTCTGCTGGAGAAGTAGCTGCAGACTGCGAATCCATCAGAACAGAGATACATCAATATGCGACTGCAGGAGATGCACAGAGCACAGGCGGCGTGTAACTGGAGCTATTTCACATTGTTCAGTGTTGAGAAATACATGGAACAGTTAGACAGTGCATCGGAAAGGATTGGCAAGGAATTATGGCGTACACAAGAGTAACAAGGACTGTGAACGGTGCTGGTGCTCTTGCGTATGCATACGGAAAAGGCAAGGGGCACAATGACAATCAGCATCGTAATGATATGATTGCAAACGTGAACATCCTGCCGGGCGTACCGACGGAAATCCAGATGCAGAAGTATTGGAACCGAGCGAGAGCGAATTATAAGACATAGGTGATTCGTGTTGTGCAGTCATTCAGTATCAATGAACTGAATCCAGACGAACCAGCAGACATTCTGACTGCGAACATGATTGGTCAGGAGTTTGCACAGAGATATTATCCAGACCGACAGGCTGTCGTGTTTACACAGACCGATGGCAAATCTCATCTGGTACACAATCATATTATTATCAGTGATACGGACATGACATCGAGCAGGGGCTGTGATAAACAGCAGTATTATCAGCCGACACTTGCACAGTGGACAAACGAGATTGCAGGTCAGTATTTCGAGCTGGACTCTGGCAACGCAAAGACGATGGACAAGACGACACAGACCGAACGTGCGAAGCGTGCACTTGGTGAATATGTATGGAAAGATGATTTGAAATCACGTATCACAGAAGCTATGAACGAGAGCGAAAGCGAAGAGGACTGGATTAGGAATCTGCCAGCACATGGCGTGAACATTGAAGTACACGACAGCAGGAAGCGTGGAAAATATTACACGTATGAACTGATGGATACAGATGGATTCGGTGATAAGAAGATTCCTCAGAATCTGAAATCACGTTCTTACAAGCTTGGAACATTGTACGATGCAGAGCATGTACAGGAATATTTTTCTGAGAAGGAACTGGAACACAGGCATCATGGAAATCGCAGTGAAGACGATGAACATACGACGGTACAGGAAGATAAAACGAATGTGACTTTACCGGTACATGAAGATGTGACACCAGGACAGCGTGCAGCGATGCTGCCGGATGCAGATGAAGAAGACGAAGATGAATATGATAGTAAATCGGATGTAAAAAGACCTGGAGGTGTTCGGAAGCATTCGGAAGATGTCGGAAGTGTTCGGAAGAGACCGGGAAGCGGACGTGTGGAGATTGCTGTTCCTGATGATATTGAACATGTGACACATTTTAAACCTGATAGGGATGTGATACCGCCACGCGGGTCATATAATGATGTAGATGAACGTGATAATATTGATGATGTTGTTCTGGACAAGTCTGAAGATAAGAGCAGTGATATTCTGGCAATGCGATTACAGCAGAAAGCAGAACGAGACAGAAAACGCAATAAAGCAAAGTCTGGTGTAGTAGAGATTCGTAAGGATATGAAATCTGTGAAGGGATTGTCAACAGAATCTGTCATGGAGCGTATCAGAGGCGTTCAGAATGAAAAAGAGGATAGAAGTTTGTAGGAAAGGATAAGTGTGAAATACTATGACTGATGAAGAAAGAGCTGCATTGAAGAAGCGGATACAGGAAAGAGCAGTACAAAAAGATGAACTTGTTGAGAATAATACAGTGCCTGTTGTTAAGCAGGAACCTGATGAACATAAATTAAATGTTATGGGGTTGTTAGGTTTTGCATGTGCTGCGTGTGGTGTTGTTACGGGATTTGTATTTTCGTTGATTGGTGGCATCGTTATTAACATTGTAGCATTGATTTTGAGCATCGTGGGATATTATCAGGAGAAGAATGATAAACATGTAAAGTATGATGGAATGATGTTAGTTTATTTGGCGATTATCATTTCATCAGTAAGTATTTGGTGTGGTAGTATGTATGCAGTACATGTACACTATGAACAGCGTAAGGCTGCTGTTGAGTATCAAAATCAAGTAGACCAGTATTATGATGATTTGAAAAATTTACCACGAGATGAATTCATGAAAAAATACTGGGATTTTGATTATGATGAATATATAAAGAATAAGCATAAATAAAAATGTTGGCATCTGATTTTTCAGGTGCCTTTTTTTGTGTAAAAATAGGGCTTACCTTAAATTTATTTGTGAGAAATATTGACTTTTTTGGTGTCATATGTAAAATTAAAGTTATAAACGATAATTATTTTACAAAGAGTAATATAAATACTCTTTATTTTTACATAAAAGGGATGATTTTATGAGAATTGCATATGTTTGTGTGAGTTCTGCTGACCAGAACGAGGCGAGACAGATTGAAGCTCTGAAAAGATACGATATAGAGAAATGGTTTACAGAAAAAGTGTCCGGGAAAGATATGAACAGACCTGAGTTGCAGAATATGCTGGAGTTTGCACGTGAAGGCGATACAGTGTATGTAGAGGATTTCAGCCGTCTGGCACGCAGTACAAAGGATTTGCTTGAGCTTGCGGAACAGTTCAAAGCGAAGAAGATTGAGCTTGTGTCCATGAAAGAGAATCTTGATACAGCTACACCTACAGGGAAGCTGATGCTGACCATGATTGCTGCAATCAACGAATTCGAGCGTGCGAATATCCTGGAACGACAGAGAGAAGGTATTGAGCTTGCGAAGCAGCGTGGTGTGTACAAGGGACGCAGAGCAATTGAGGTTGAAGATTTTGGTAAGTATTACGAAAAGTATTTGAGAAGAGTCTATACGAAAAGGGAGCTTGCCGAAGAGCTTGGTATCTCAAGACCGACGCTGGATAGATTGATTGCTGAATATTTAGATAAATACGGTGATACAAAATAAAGTGAAGTCACTCCTGTAAAGGGAGTGATTTTTATATATTCCGCAATCATGTAGATAAATGTTGAAAGAAATGTATCATTGATATATAGTAGAAGCACGATATTGAAAAAGATTTTGAGAAAGTGGGTAGGGAAATGGCAAAGAAACAAAGATGTTATATCTACACACGTGTTTCAACGGAATTACAGATTGACGGATATAGCCTTGAAGCTCAGAAAGAGCGATTACGAAGCGAAGCAAAGCATAGAAAGATGCAAGTCTGCGGTGAGTATAGTGATGAAGGTAAGAGCGGTAAGAACATTGCCGGAAGACCTGAGTTCAAGAAGATGTTGAGTGACATTAAATCTGGCAAGGATGATGTTGATTATGTGCTTGTCTTCAAGCTATCGAGATTTGGTCGTAATGCTGCTGACACACTTAATTCATTACAGTTCATGGAAGACTATGGAGTGAATCTGTTGTGTGTCGAAGACGGTATTGACAGTGCAGGTGCAGCTGGTAAGTTGATTATTTCTGTGCTTGCATCTGTAGCAGAAATCGAGAGAAGTAATATCAGCGAGCAGACAATGGCTGGAAGACAGCAGAAAGCTCGTGATGGTTTATGGAACGGTGGTTTTGCACCATACGGCTATAAACTTGTGGCAGTTGAAGGTCAGAAATCAAAGATGCTTGTAATAAATGAAGACGAAGCTAAATTGATAAAGCTGATTTATGAAAAGTATCTGTCTGGTATGGGTGTCAATGCTGTTGCAAAATGGCTCAATGATAACGGATATAGAAAGACTGTTCGTCAGAATGGAACAGTGCCATTGATTTCAGACCATTTTGTGAAAGGAGTGCTGGATAATCCCGTATATGCTGGAAAAATTGCGTATGGACGTAGAAGAAATGAAAAAGTGGCTGGTACACGTAATGAGTTTCATGTAGTTAAGCAGGATAAGGACAGCTACAAGCTGTATCCGGGTAAACATGAACCTATCATAGACGAAGAAACATGGTACAAAGTACAGGTTAAGCGAATGAAGAATGCTTTCAAGCGTGAGAAGACACACAGCTTACTGCATGAACATATTCTGTCAGGAATTATCAAATGTCCGGTCTGCAGTGCTCCGATGTATGGCGTTGTAAATCGTAAGAAAAAGAAAGGCTCTGACGAATTCTATACAGATATGTGGTACTATATCTGTAAAAATCGAAAGATGGTGTCTGGTCATCCTTGTGATTATAAAAAGCATATTCGACAGGATGAAATCAATGCAGAGGTCATACAGATGATAAAATATGTCTTTGGCGGTGAAAACAGCATGAAAGACAATGTATTAAACAAAGTTGGTACAGATGATTCATTGCAAGAATTGGAAGCAGAGAAGACACGATTAGCTGATGAGCGTGCAAAGCTGAATACAAAGAAAGCAAAGCAGTTGCGCAGAATCAATGAGCTGGATATTGATGATGATTTGTATGACGATTTGATGAAATCTTATAGAGCATATCTTGGCGAAATCAATGACCAGCTTGCAACAATCGAAAATCTCCTGTATCAGAACGAGTTGGCAATAGAGAATGCTCAGGGAGAGAATCTTTCGACGGAAGTCTATAAGAGACTGATAGATGCAACAATCGAAAATATTGACAATGTATCAGATGCAGACAAGAAGATACTTATGAATGCATTGCTTGAGAAAGTAGAAATTTTCAAGGAGAAGCAGGCGGATGGTCGTTGGGTGAAATCAGTACAGTTCAAAATACCATTGAACATTGACGGAAAGCTCGTAGATATAATGTTTTTCGATGATGATGAAGATACAGAAAATTCCCTACCCAATGAGAAACGCGTTTAGACAGTCTGCCTTCTGTCGAAAAAAGCCAAATAAATCAAAGGATTTCGCCATTTTGGGAATAAAATAGATGTGTGTTTCTGTTT
>ERZ1106915.1396-NODE-1396-length-20766-cov-23.596301_pt1 | contig 20766 bp, 19 predicted proteins | sample MGYA00403653_ERZ1106915 | MGnify/ENA primary metagenome ERZ1106915 (study PRJEB35170, sample SAMEA104062404) | human gut metagenome | biome: human gut; feature: human-associated habitat; material: faeces | place: Denmark | collected 2012-06-06 ... | reverse complement strand
TGATTGAGATGAGAACGGCGGGGTATCTGCCGGCGTAAAAGGAGAAAATAGAACATGGCTTTGATATAGCCATGATATGGCAGGACAGGGGGGATGCCCCTGTCCTGTTTAAATATCGGGGGTTTTAATTTGAAGCGGGCTGTATGAGGTGGATTTGTCCGGGTGTAATTTCGTATGAAAATGATGTTTTTTCATAATGCGAATATGTTATTGCAATAATATCACCTATTTTAAGCATGGGAGCATTAGAGCTGTCGTTGATATTTTTACAATTGATGGTAACAATATCGCCTATTATAAAATTTTTATCTTCTCCGGTAATTTTTACCTGGTATATTCCGTCACTGCTAATCTCAATTATTTCTGCAAGCACTCCGTAGACGGGGGTATTGCTATCAGAATCAGGGGACAAATTATGGCTGATTTTGATTGTGCCAAATATAATCGTACACAAACAGGCTGCAATAACACAATAGCGGAGCCATACCAATCGTATGTATGACGGTCTATACATGACTGCTTCACAGATGAGGTCATCGTCAATATAATTCATAGCGATAACAAGTTTTGGAATGTTCATACTTCAATCCCTTCTTTCTCAAGATATTTTTTTAATCTGTTACGTGAGTGATACAGCATATTTTTGACCTTGCTTTCGGTGAATGAGTAGCGTTTGGCTATGTCGTTTATGGAGTCGAAAAAATAATATTTGCGTATAAATACATTGCGCGAAGTTTCTTTTTCCTGCCTTAGAAAGTCACTGATAATTTTGCCAAGATTTTCATATTCGTTTTCGGGTGCAGTATGGTTGTCCGGCAGTATTTCTTCAAGTTCCGAAAATGATACAGTCAGCTTTCGGGTGCGTTTTTGGGCAAGATTAAAATCTAGTTTCTTTAAGGACAGATTTCGCACTATTTTACAGATATATGCCATAAAGTTATCTGGTCGTGTCGGTGGAATTTTGTTCCATACACTCAAATAGGTATCGTTTACACATTCCTTAGAGTCTTCGTTGTCTGACAAAATATTGTTAGCCATATTAAGACACAGCTTTCCGTATTTTATATCTGTTTCATTGATAGCCTGCTCATTGCGTGCAAAGTATAGTTCAATAATCATTAAATCATCCATGCGTTTTTCCTCCCTTCTTTGAATTTCTGAGTGCTTTCATTTATTAAGTACGTTTTTGTGGCGGTTGGTCGTTATTTTTAATAGTATAGTTTTTCTTCAACTTTACATGCAGAATTAGTTGCTTGTACATCATCTTCAATATAAGTATATAAGCTTCTTGCATTTTTTTGAATTACAAATTCAACCACTGGGTATTCATAAGTGAAATTTAGGTTGATGTACCCATAAGGTGTATTATCAATGTAATATTCAATAGAATATCCTACGAGTCTATCATTGCTATCATATATTGGAATCATTTATAACAAAATTCATCCCCCTAAATAGATATTTCAAGCTCATGTAGTTTTCAGACAAATTTACGAAGTGATAAACACACATTTGCTTTCATTACATAAGTACGGTTTAAATGTCATTGGTCGCAAATTTATAAAAATATTGTATCTTTTTTTAAAAACAATGTTTGATTCTGTCAAAGACCAAAAGCATAATTTTGCGGAATGCTCATAATATTTAGAAAAAGCATACAGGAAGTCTGATGGACAACTGCGGAAAATATATAACAGGCGAGGACTATATCGACCTTCTGTACAGACGCTCGGATGAGTTCAATCTGGGTGCGGAGGGGTTCAGGGATTATTGTATTACGCAGATAGATGACAGATGGGGAATAATACATCTTAATAGGAATGAGACAGGGGAGGTGAACTACGGAAATTTCGGGTACACCTCTTTTCCTGTTGTGTACGGTGTACAGGATTATGGAGCCATGGTCGCGGCAGGTATAACACAGGTGAGGGAACAGCCGTTTCTTGCACTGCGTGGGACAGGAACGCTTATAGGTATAGTTGATACCGGGATAAGGTATGAGCATGAAGTATTTGTGCGTGAGGATGGGAGCAGCATTATAGATGCGGTATGGGACCAGACAGCAGAGAAAACCGCGCAGAATGTTGATGAAATGACAGAAAATGTGTGGGATAGCGATAATATTAATGCAGGACGTGAACTCGACAACATGGTGATGTATGGGAAGGTGTACAACAATGCCATGATAAACGAGGCATTATCAGCACCGAATCCGCAGGAGATAGTTCCGGTCACAGACGAGGCGGGTGGACATGGGACGATGCTTGCGGGGCTTGCGGCAGGGCAGGAGAAGCCTGAGCAGGGCTTTACAGGGGCGGCACCGGGTGCGAGGCTTGTGGTTGTGAAGCTAAGGCAGGCAAAACGGTATCTGAGGGATCTTTATCTTGTGAATGACAATGCGCTGTGTTATTCGGAAATTGATATTATTCTTGGCATACGTTTTCTTCAGGAATATGCAAGAGAGGTGAGGATGCCTATATCCATAATTGTTGGACTGGGAACTAATATATCATCGCATAGGGGAAGCACAGTGCTGTCCGATTATATTGATAATATCGGCAGAAATATCGGCAGGTGTGTCACAACCTGTACCGGAAATTATGCCAACAGCAGACTTCATTTCAGAGGAAATCTGGTGCCCGATGCGGATTATATCCCTATCGAAATAAGAGTTGGCGAGGGGGAACGAGGGTTTTACTGTGTGCTGTGGTCTGAACCGCCGGATGTATTCGCACTCGAATTTATTTCGCCGACAGGCAGGGTTGAACAGAGAGTTCCGCCAAAAATAAATGAGCGTACTGTGCTGCGGTTTACACTTGAGGGAACGCAGATAGAAATTTTTTATGGGCTTAATCAGGCTGTGTCGGGACTTAATTTTGTAACGCTTCGTTTTATAACACCCTCCCCGGGAATCTGGACTATAAGGGTTTACGGATATACAACACTTTCAGGCGGCTTTAATATGTGGATAAATAACAGGGAATTTTTATGGGGTGATACATATTTTCTGCAGCCCGACCCCTACAATACGATAACAGACCCGGGAAATACCACAGTGCCGGTCACTGTCGGAGCATATAATTACAGGGATGGAAGCATATATATAGGCAGTGGAAGAGGTACAGTTTCGTACAGTGATGATAAACCTGATATAGTGGCGCCGGGAGTTAATGTGCTGTGTCCTTTATCCTATGGAAACAATATATATGGACAGATGACAGGGAGCAGCCTTGCTGCAGCCATTACAGGTGGAGGAGCGGCACTTATTCTCGAATATGGCATTGTGAAAGGTTTTTATCCATTTATGCGTTCATATACTGTGAAAAATTTTCTCATAAACGGTGCAGACAGAAGGGAAGAGTACAGATATCCGGACCCGCTTTTTGGATATGGGACCCTGAATGTGTATAAAGCGATTGAAAGTATACGCAAATGAATGTAATAAAGGGATGTGAGCCATGAGCAGTGACAACAATTGTAACATTGTCTATTATTTATCTTTCATTGACTTTAGTGTGCTAAATCGTATAAGATATTTATAGAATTGTTGCAGCATATGGCTGATCAGTGATTCTTAAACAGAAAATATACAGTTGTGTAGCTGCTGTAAAAAATAAAATAATAGGAGAATTATTATGAGCAGACTTAAGATTGCCACAGCAAATGTGGCAGGCCAGACCGTTGAGAGCCTGTATAAGGATCTTGAGCGCATGATTATTGCCAGCCCTCCGGGAATATGCCCGGTTGATCTTGCACTCAATTTTCTCAGATTGTGCCATGCGCAGACCTGCGGCAAATGCGTTCCGTGCCGTGTAGGGCTTGGACAGCTTGCCAACCTTATATCGGATGTGCTTGATGGCAGAGCGGATATGGGCACATTAGATACCATTGAGAAGCTTGCGAAGGACATCAATAACTCTGCCGACTGTGCCATAGGTTATGAGGCGGCAGGAATGGTAATGCGCGGACTTGAGGGCTTTAGGGACGATTATATTGCACATATAAAGACCGGAAAGTGTACATATCACATAACGCAGCCTGTACCATGTGTTGCACTCTGCCCGGCAGGAGTTGATATTCCGGGGTATGTTGCACTTGTGGGTGAGGGAAGATATGCGGATGCGGTAAAGCTTATCAGAAAAGATAATCCGTTCCCGACCGCCTGTGCACTTATATGTGAGCACCCTTGTGAGGCGCGCTGCAGACGTAACATGATTGACAGCTCAATCAATATCCGCGGTCTTAAGAGGTTTGCGGTTGACCATGCGGGAAAGGTTCCTGTGCCGGAGTGCGGTGAGCCTACCGGTAAGAAGGTTGCTATTGTGGGCGGCGGTCCGGGAGGACTGTCTGCGGCATACTTTTTGTCACTCATGGGTCATAAATGCGTTGTGTATGAGATGAAGCCGCAGCTTGGCGGAATGCTAAGATACGGTATCCCCAATTACCGCTTTCCGAGGGAGAGACTTCAGGAGGATTTAGATGCTATTCTCTCCACAGGAGTTGAGGTAAGGTATAACACAAAAATAGGTGAGAATATCACCATAAAACAGCTTCGCGAGGAGTATGATGCGGTGTACATTGCCATAGGTGCCCATCAGGATAAAAAGGTCGGAATCGAGGGCGAGGACAGCAATGGAGTAATATCGGCTGTAGAGCTTCTAAATGATATAGGTCACGAGAGGATGCCTGATTTTACAGATAAGACCGTTGTAGTTATCGGCGGCGGAAATGTTGCCATGGACTGTGTGCGTTCATCTGTCCGTCTGGGAGCTAAGAAATCGATTATAGCATACAGAAGACGTAAGCTTGATATGACAGCACTTCCTGAGGAGGTTGACGGAGCTCTTGAGGAGGGCTGTGAGCTCTATGAGCTTCATGCGCCTGTGAGAATAGAGTCCGATGAGAATGGCAATGTAAAGGCATTGTGGGCAAAGCCTCAGATTATAGGAAAGATTGATGCGTGGGGAAGAGCGCGCCCTGTGGATTCCGTGAAGGATGAAGTCAGAATTCCATGCGATATTGTTATCGTGGCGATAGGGCAGGGTATCGAGACGAGACATTTTGAGGAGGCGGGCATTCCTGTAAAGAGAGGCAATATCAAGGCGATGGCGGACAGCGAGATTTCCGACCTTCCGGGAGTGTTCGCAGGTGGTGACTGCGTTACGGGTCCTGCGACAGTTATACGTGCGATTGCGGCAGGAAAGGTTGCGGCAGCTAATATTGATGAGTACCTTGGATATCATCACCTTATCAGCGTCGATGTGGATATTCCATCGGCAAGTCTTGATGACAAGCCGGCATGCGGCCGTGTTAACCTGTCTGAGAAGGAGGCAGGTGAGAGAAAATGCACCTTTGGTCCGTTTGAATGCGGAATGAGCGAGGAGGAGGCATGTCAGGAGGCATCAAGATGCCTAAGATGTGACCACTTCGGCTACGGAAAGTTCAAAGGAGGCAGAGCTGCGATATGGTAAATCTCACAATAAACAACAGAAGGTTAAGCGTTCCGGAGGGAACTACAATTATGGCTGCGGCTGCAAGTATAGGAATAAATATCCCGCATCTTTGCTATCTCAAAGAGATTAACGAGATTGCCGCATGCCGTGTCTGTGTTGTGGAGCTTAAGGGCAAGGATAAGCTTATAACAGCATGTAATAACAAGGTTGAGGAGGGCATGGAGATATACACCAACTCACCTAAGGTAAGAGAGATAAGAAAGATGAATGTACAGCTGATTCTCTCACAGCATGACGGGCACTGTGCAACCTGTGTCAGAAGCGGTAATTGTTCGCTTCAGTCCATCTCGAACAACCTTGGAATTATAGACGTGCCTTTCCGCGAGGAGCTTGAAAAGACTTCGTGGAATATGGATTTTCCGCTTATAAGGGACAACACCAAGTGTATCAAGTGCATGCGCTGTATACAGATATGTGACAAGGTTCAGAGCCTCAGTGTATGGGATGTTGTCAACACCGGAAGCAGAACTACGGTAAATGTATCAGGAAACCGCCCTATCGAGGAGGCAGACTGTGCGATATGCGGACAGTGCATTACACATTGCCCTGTAGGAGCACTGAGAGAGCGCGATGATACGGATAAGGTGTTTGCCGCACTCAACAATCCTGATGTAATCACGGTTGTACAGGTGGCACCATCGGTTCGTGCAGCATGGGGTGAGCAGCTTGGGATGACCAATGAGCAGGCAACCGAGAAGAGACTTGCCGCTACATTGAAGCACATGGGCTTCGACTATGTATTCGACACCAATTTCTCCGCCGATCTGACCATAATGGAGGAGGGAACAGAGTTTGTAGAGAAGCTCAAGAGGAGAAATCTCAACAAGTTCCCTATGTTTACGTCCTGCTGTCCGGGATGGGTGCGTTTTGTCAAGTCACAGTATCCTGAGTTTGTCGACCATCTTTCAACAGCAAAGTCACCTCAGCAGATGTTCGGTGCGGTGACTAAGAGTTATTTTGCAAAGAAAGCGGATATCGACCCTGCAAGGATATGTTCTATATCAATTATGCCTTGTGTGTCTAAAAAGGAGGAGGCTGCACTTCCTCAGATGGCGGCTGCGGGATATGGCCAGGATGTCGATATTGTTATCACAACGAGGGAGCTTGTGAGAATGATTCGTGCGGAGAGCGTATATCCTATGGCACTTGACGAGGTGGAGTTCGACTCACCTCTTGGAGAGTATTCCGGAGCGGGTGTAATATTCGGGGCAACCGGAGGCGTTATGGAGGCGGCACTTCGTACAGCTTATAACCTTGTGACAGGAAAGAATCCTGACCCTGATGCCTTTAAGGTTGTCCGCGGTCTGGGGGACGGACCATGGAAGGAAGCGACCTTTGATGTTGGCGGTGTCGAAGTCAAGACAGCCACGGTGCATGGGCTTGGAAACGCGAGAAAGCTTCTCGAGGCGGTAAAGCGTGGCGATGCGGCATACGATTTTGTCGAGGTCATGGCATGTCCGGGCGGCTGCGTAGGCGGTGGCGGACAGCCAATCCATGATGGGGTGGAGATGGCGGCGGACAGAGCGAAGGAATTATATAAGCTTGACAAGAACAAGCAGATACGATTCAGCCATTGCAATCCGCAGATACACATAATATACAAGGAGTTCTTTGGCAAACCATTGTCACCTGAGTCACACCATCTGCTTCACACAGACCACAAGTACAGGGTTGTTGATCAGTTAGAGTTCTAGCGGAAATTATCCCCGCTTTGTTACATCAGCATGTTTTTTTGTCATGCATGATTATGTAGCAGAGCGGGGATTTTATGTTTTATAAAAAATATTTGACAAACGTGTTCTATTGCTAAATATAAGAAAATAGGTTATAATTTCGTACAAAGTGGGTTCACATGCCTTGATAGTGGATTCAGAGTACTGCGCAGAGTGGCTGCGCTGATGTGAAAGGAATTGTGTAAATGGTTTTTTCTTCAACAGTATTTCTATTTTTATTTTTGCCGGTTGTGATTGCGGTTTACTATAACCCGTTTGTGAAAAAGAGGGGCTTCCGCAATATAGTACTTCTTCTGGCGAGCCTTTTCTTCTACGGATGGGGTGAGCCGGTGTTCGTTTTCCTGATGATTCTTTCAATTATTGTGAACTGGGCATTCGGGCTTATGGTTGATGGAATGGCAAAAAAGGGAAATAAGCTTGGGATGAAGCTTGGGATGATTCTGTCCGTAGTGTATAATCTTGGACTTATGTTCGTCTTTAAGTACCTTACATTTGTAACAAAAAATATAAGCTATCTGCTTCACAATGACAGCATTGTTGTAAATATTGCACTTCCTATCGGAATATCTTTTTTTACATTCCAGCTTATGTCTTATGTGTTTGATGTGTATTACGGCACAGCCAAGGTTCAGAAGAATCTTCTGTATGTGGGATTATATGTCTCAATGTTTCCGCAGCTCATCGCGGGTCCTATTGTAAGATATGAGACGGTTGCTGATGAGATAGTTAACAGGGTTGAGAACAGGAAGGATTTTGCCGAGGGCTTCGGAAGATTTGTTGTGGGACTTGGCAAGAAGATTCTCATTTCCAATTATGTCGGGAAAATCGCGGATATTGCATTTGCCACAGAGGGAGGTATGTCCGTTGCGATGGCATGGCTTGGCGCGATAGCGTATACCTTGCAGATTTACTTCGATTTTTCAGGATATTCGGATATGGCAATCGGGCTTGGAAGAATGTTCGGCTTCCATTTCCTTGAAAACTTCAATTTTCCGTATGTGTCCAGGTCCATAACAGAGTTCTGGAGAAGATGGCATATCACACTCAGCACCTGGTTCAGGGACTATGTCTATATACCTCTTGGAGGAAACAGGGTGAGTAAGGGAAGGCATATATGGAATATATTTGTCGTGTGGTTCCTGACCGGTGTATGGCATGGTGCCAACTGGACCTTTATATGCTGGGGATTATTATATTTCGTGCTTCTTATGTTCGAGAAGCTCACAGGCTTTCATAAGAAAAATGGCTGGTATATGCATATATATACCATGTTTTTCGTCATTTTAGGCTGGGTGCTTTTCAGGGCTGACAGCATAACCGCGGCAGGACAATACATCGGAAATATGTTCGGGGCAGGGGCAACGAGCTTCATTGATGCAACCTTTATCGACTGTGTGAAAAATTCAGCGGTCATATTTGCTGCTGCAGTCATTTTTTCATTTCCTGTTGTTTCTAAGGTGGGAGAATTACTTGAAAAGAAGCCAATGTTTAAAAATGTGCTTGCCTCAGTGTGTATGGTTGTTGTGTTCATTGCCTCAATTCTTATATGTATAAAGGCAACATATAATCCATTCATTTATCTGAATTTCTAGCAGGGAGGGTTTATTAAGTGGTTAAAAATCAGGCAGAACCAATATCACATAACGATAAAGCCTGCGGGCAGTCCGTAAAAGGCAATGAGGTATACAGAATTACCGCCATGTGCTGTATGGGAATATTGTTTTTGATGTTTATATTTATCATTTTGAGAATTGTTATTAAGAATGTTGTATACGAAAAGCTGGGAATTTACAATCCGGTGGTTGCGTTTTTTCTTGAAGGTGACAATGATGTGAGTGTGGGTGATGACGGAAGTGGTTCGATAACGATAGACTGGGCAGAAAGGTATCCTTTCGCTGAGGAGGATAAGTATGTAAATGCAGTAAAAAATAAAAGCCTCATGGAGAGGTACACCTCATTTATAAATAAGGCTGAGTCACAGGCACAGTGGTATGCCACGGACGGACTTCCGATGCAGACGAAGCTGACTGAGCTTGCAGCAGGCTATGAGAGCCTGATAGGCTGGAAGGTGCAGGAGGAGGATTATGATGCGGTAATTACGCTCAGAAATGGTTATCTGACCTGCATAAGCCCGGAGAGGGATGAGTCGGTGATATCTGAGATAACCGACAGCGTCACGGGCTTCAGGGATTTCCTTGCAGAGAGGAATATCAACCTTATGTATGTCATGGTTCCTTTTCTTATTGATACCGTGGATAAGGAGCTTCCGCTTGGAATAACGGATGCAACCAATGACAATGCGGACAGGCTTCTTGAGAGTCTCAAAAAAAACAATGTGGATTATCTTGACCTTCGCGCCTGCGAGAAGGAGGATGGCATAAGTCATTATGATATGTTCTACAAGACGGACCACCACTGGAACGCGAGGGCGGCTATATGGGGTTCCGGACGCGTGGCTGGGAAGCTGTCTGAGCTGTATGGGTATGAGTATACACCGGAGCTTTTTGACCTTGACAATTATACAGGCAGGATATATGAAAAGGTCTTTCTCGGAAGCTACGGAAGAAGAGTTACCTTGAGCAAGGCTTCACCGGAGGATTTTGAGATTATGTATCCGGATAATGGCATGACATATCACCTTGTGATGCCGGAGAAGCAGCTTGATGTGACGGGAACCTTCGATGAGGTGTTTATCGACTATGACAAGCTAAAGATTACGGATTACTATGAGATGGATGCCTACAGTGCCTATATAACCCTGAGAAGATATGTTGCGATAATCGAGAATGAGAATGCGGCTAATCCGGACAAGAAAATACTTATTTTAAGAGATTCCTTCGGGAATAATTTTGCGCCTTATTTTGCGCAGCAGTATGGTACGGTGGAGCTTATAGATGTTGCCGATTTCACCGGAAGCATTAAAAGTTATATTGAGGAATCCAAGCCGGACACTGTGCTTTTGCTGTACAATCCTACAATGATTGAGCCGATTGACTGGAGCTCATATACAAGCAGCAAGTTCGATTTCAGATAATGTGATAGAAATGAGGAATTAACATGAAGGTATTATGGCTTATAAATGCTCCGATACCTGCCCTTTGTGAGCGCGCCGGGCTTCCGGTCCAGGTCAAGGAGGGGTGGATAGAAGGACTGTACAATTCACTTATGGCTCTTGTGAGGGAGAAAAAACAGGATTTTGAGCTTGCCATGGCATTCCCGCAGTTTAGCAGGAGTGAGACAATAGAGGGTGAGCTTGACGGCAATTCCTTTTACGGTTTTTATAAGGAAGAGGATAAGCCCTACAAGTATAATAAAAGGCTGGAAGAAAGACTAAAATATATAATAGAAAAGGCTGACCCTGATGTTGTCCATATAGCCGGAACAGAATATGAACATGCGGCGGCGATGGTGCGGGTGTTCAATAAGCCGGAGAAAACGGTGGTATCCATTCAGGGACTTACGAGCGTCTATGCAAGACATTATATGGCAGACCTTCCTATAAAGATAAGGTACGGCTTTACTTTCAGGGATTTGGTTAAGATTGACAACCTCTATTTTGACAGGAAAAAATATTATAAAAGGGGTGCTATGGAGAAGGAGACGATAAGAGGTGCAGGACATATTATCGGAAGAACTGACTGGGATAATATATGCACACGCCTTATCAATCCTGAAGCACGGTACCATTATTGCAGCGAGATATTGAGGAAGTCCTTCTATGACGGAAGCCGCTGGAACATGGATGAATGTGACAGCCACACGATATTTGTGTCCCAGGGGTATTATCCTATTAAAGGGCTTCACTATATGCTGGAGGCACTAGGTGATATAAGAAAATTCTACCCGGATGTGAGACTTAGGGTTGCAGGCGGGGTGAGCCTTAACAATGCGGGATTAAAAAACAGGCTGAAACAGAAAAACTATCAGCGCTATGTAGCTAAGCTTATAGAGAAGTACAGCCTTGCAGAGTGTGTGGAATTTCTCCCGCCGCTTAAGGCAGATGAGATGAAGAGGATGTATCTTAAGAGCAATGTCTTTGTGTCACCATCCTCCATAGAAAATTCGCCTAATTCGCTGGGTGAGGCGATGATGCTGGGTGTTCCGTGCGTTTCATCTTTAGTCGGCGGTGTGGGAAACATGCTTATAAACGGAGCGGAAGGCTTCACATATCAGCATGATGCACCTTATATGCTTGCATACTATGTCATGGAGATATTCAGACTGCAGGAGGAAAACAGACGGCAGCTGGAAGATATGACCGACATGGCACATAGTCATGCAATGAGACTCTTCGACAGTGAAAAAAACGCTGCAAATATGCTTGAAATATATTCAGGTATTGAAAGGATAAAAAGATGAAGAAAAAGAATTGGATAATAGTAATATTGCTTGAGCTTGCATTGCTTGTGGGTGCTGTATGCATGACGGCATTTCCTGTAATTAACAGGACATATACCGCTGATGAGCTTACACAGATATGCGGTGAAGTACACGATGATGGTATATATGTTGACCAGAATATTCACTGGGCGGATAACTTTGCGCTGACACCGGCGCTCAAGCTGAACTATGGCAGCTATAAGATAACTGTCAGATATAATACAGACGGATACAATAATCTTCTTATGCTGTCATATCCGAATGTGATGAACTCAATTGAACCGATGAATGGACAGCTCTACTCTAATTCGTGCAGGCTTCCGGTTGACAGAAATGAGGTATCGATGGAGGCGTATGTCAAGTCGGGAAGGGAAGATTACCTTGCCAGTGTCTACTTCATGGGAGAAGGAAGCCTCACTGTTGAGAGTATCACAGTCCGGAAAACAGCGGGAGGAGTGTTGAGAGCGGGTCTGACTGTTATTTTGCTCAGTGTTATTATAAATCTGCTGATTGTTTTCTTTGACAAACGTAAGCAGAATAAGATAAAGCAGGAAAGTATCCAGACGTTTTTTATGCTCAGTGGAATAATAATATTTACATCAATTCCACTGATGTTTGATTATATTTTGCAGGGACATGACTTGATTTTCCATCTTCTGAGGATTGAGGGAATTAAGGAGGGGCTGAGCTCAGGGGATTTCCCGATTAAGATACAGTCTAACTGGCTCAGCGGTAACGGGTATGCAACGTCGGTGTTCTATGGTGACATATTCCTCTATATACCGGCACTTCTGCGTCTGTGTGGCTTTAACATAACAGAAAGCTATAATATTTATATATTCCTCAACAATGTGGCTACATGCCTGATCTCGTATTACTGCTTCAAAATCATGTCGGGAAAGAGAAGTGCAGCTGTCATAGGCTCAGCATTGTACACGGCTTCCATGTACAGGATAATAGATATATATATAAGGTCTTCGGTCGGAGAGTATTCGGCAATAACATTTCTTCCGCTTATCGCGTGCGGATTATGGAAGATATTTACCGAGGACACCAACAGCGAAGATTATTCTAAGAACTGGATTATGCCTGTAATAGGCTACAGCGGAATAATCAACACGCATATTCTCACATGTGAGATGGCAGGTGCGTTCACAATTTTACTCTGTCTGGTTATGATAAAGAAGATATTCAATAAGAAGACATTCGCTGTTCTTGTAAAAATTGTCATATATACGGTTATTTTAAACCTTGGATTCCTTCTGCCATTTCTTCATTATATGAAGCTGGGAGGTTTTATCGTGACCAACGGCTCACGTTTTACAAGCGGAATACAGCAGTATGGAGCCTTCCTTGGACAGCTTTTTGAGCCATTTACAACTTATGATGGACTTTCAGTCAATACCGAGATGGGAATTGCTGATGAGATGCCTTCGACAACAGGTCTGGGACTTGTAGTATGTGCTGTAGCAATCATATATGTGCTTGTATCCGGCTATGTAAAGGATAAAAAGCAGAAGCATACAGGCATGATTGCGCTTGCGTTTGCGGCACTATCACTCTGGTTTTCATCGAATCTTTTCCCATGGGATAAGCTTCAGAACATGAACTCACTGTTTGAAAAGCTTATATCCATGATTTCTCTCCCATGGAGATTCCTAAGTATAGCAACTGTGATGTTAGCCGTGTGCGGTATCATTGCGCTTATCAATATGAATGAAAAACGTAAAGAGTACAAGTGCTTTATGGGGGCAATGATTTTTGCCTGCGTTATACAGGGCTCCGTGCTTATGAGTGATATTATGAACCACTATGAGCCGTACAGAGTGTATGGCGAACAGGAGCTTGATACCACAACAGTAATAGGAGCTGAATACCTTCCTTATGGTTCGGTTGTGGAGACATTTATGGCACAGTATGTGCAGCCTGGCGATAATATAGAGTATACACAGAACTACAGACATAATAATTATATTGAATGCAGCATAAAGAATAACGGCAGTGTGGAAAGCAATGTAAAATTCTCAATTGTATATTATGCGGGCTACACGGCAGTTGATAAGCAGACCGGGGAAAAGCTTGAGGTCTATAACGATGGAGGACGGCTTGCATTGAAGGTCAAGCCGGGATATTCCGGTGATGTTGTTGTCAGGTTCACGGGCTTTGTATTTTGGAAAATATCAGCCGTGGTGTCAATGCTTGCCTTTGTTGTACTTATTATATGTATTACCGGAAAAGAGAAGGTAATATTAAAAGTGCTAGCGAATAAAAAAAATTAAAAGAGGCTATTTAGTTTATGGACATGTCACCAGGGAAACGCAGGTCCTCAGGAAAGAGAGATTTTGAGAGAAGGCTTGCAGGACTTAATTGTAAAAGAGGAATCATTTTTGCAATATCGGTTTCGATAGTGCTTGTAATATATTATTTTCTGGCAGGAGAGGAACAGGAACTGCCATATTGGTATACAGCAATGCTTATAGTGGCATTCACGCTGCAGCTTGCCGGCGCAATATTACTTATGTATATTTTAAGAAATGCACAAAAAGCGATAGCAGCAGCATATAGGGCGTATTTTATAATGACACTTATTGTTTTTATGCCTGTATGTATCGCTGATTATAAGGTAAGTGGCAGCATTATTGCGTATGTGCTCCTGGTGGGGGACTCAATATTCATACCGGTACTGTTAAGAAGCGAGCTGCATATATATACGCTGCTTATGGCAACGGCGACATTTGTATATTGTGTATTTGTCTCACAGGGAGGCATAAGAGTAGTTATAGAGGCAGCAGTGGTTGGTGGACTTGGTATTGCTGCCGGAAGATATTCGCAGGAGAGATTCAGGAGCTATATTCGCCTTGAAAATGAAAATAAGACGAGGAACATCCTGTCGAATGAGGATGCACTCACAGGGCTTACCAACAAAAGCGGACTTATAAATACCGCCGGGGTAATGTGGCAGTTCTGTATACGAAATCATTCAGTTGCGGGCGGAATATTCATAGATATTGATTTTTTTAACAATTATAATGATGCCTTTGGATATTCGCAGGGTGATGAGTGCCTTAAAGAAATTGCCGATGCGATAGCTTCCTGTGCGCGCAGGGATACGGATACGGTTGCAAGAGTTGGAGGAGAAGCTTTTTTCGTCATGGTTGAAGGTGTCGAAAAGGAAAATCTTATTGCACTCGCATTAAAAATCAGAAACGCGATTGCCGGACTTGAGCTTGAACAGGAGTTTACCGGCGTATCTAAGTATCTGACAGTGAGCATAGGCGTTGCGTATACATATCCGGAGAAGGGCTCAAGCTTTAAGAGCCTGTATGACAGTGCCTCTGATGCGATGTACACTGCAAAGGAGAATGGACGTAATTGTGCGGTATGTGATGGTACTGTATATGGAAGAATGAAAAATGGTGTTGGAACAGCTATAGGAAATTAAACAGGTGGTATTGTAATGCAGCATGAATTTTTACAGAATATTAATATTGTCTCAACAGGCTTGAGACTGCTGCTTGCACTTGTGTGCGGAGGTCTTTTGGGCTTGGAAAGAGGCAAGAAAAAGCGCCCTGCGGGCTTCAGGACACACATGCTTGTATGTGTCGGCTCAGCGCTTGCCATGATAACCAATCAGTATATGGCTGAACATTATACAGGCATAGATGCCTCGAGGATGGCTTCACAGGTCATAAGCGGTATAGGTTTTCTGGGTGCAGGAACAATCATGGTTACAGGACTTCAGAAGATAAGAGGACTCACCACTGCGGCAGGACTGTGGGTTGTGGCGTGCATTGGACTTGCATTCGGAACAGGCTTTTACTCAGGAGGAATAATAGCGACTGTAATGTGCTACGTGATTAACACAGTACTGCATCGTTTTGAGACGAGAATGGAGACAAATGCGAGAGTTATAGGACTATATGTGGAGCTTGCGGATGTCTCTTATGTCGGGAAGCTTCTCGAGAAGCTGAGACAGCTTGACATAAACGTGACGGAGTTTGAGACAGGCAAGGCGCGCATGTCGGATAACCATGTGGGTGTGCTTCTCGTGGTCAAGCTTGTGCATTTTGTCCAGCACTCCGAGGTTATAGAGCAGCTTGAGCTGGTTGAGGGAGTGAGCTTCGTGGAGGAGGTCAACTGAGAATCTTTAATATAGATTCAGATGTCAAAACATGCCAATTTACTCTATGAGTGTATAACGTATTATATTTATGTATATCAGCTCCATTGTCCGAAGCAAGATGTTCTTGGAACAATCTAAGCTTCTCCCAAAAGTCGTGATATGCATAAATATAATACGTTATACACAGCTAAGTTTATAGCGGCATGTTTTGACATATTAATGAATATAAAAATGTATAACGAATTTTGTACAGACCCTTGGTATATATTTTAGTAGGAATATATACCGGGGGTTTTTATGTTTATAAAGAAAAAAATTAATCTGGGTGACTTAAGGACGGAAGTTGGAGACACATTAAAAAGGGTGCGTCCGGCTGTCAGGAGAAATAAGAAAACCGTGGTGGCGGTGCTCATGCTTCTGCTGCTTGCAGGTATTGCGTATGCAGGACCAAGGGCTGTTGCGGCATCGTCACAGAATGCGATGGCGGCTTCTAAGGAGCTTCCGATATACTGTGTCGACAGGAAAGACAAGGTGGTTGCACTTACATTTGATGCCGCCTGGGGGAATGAGGACACGCAGCAGATACTTGACATTCTGGAAAAGCATAATGTGAAGGTGACCTTCTTTGCCACAGGCGGCTGGGTTGAGACTTACCCGGAGGATGTTAAGAAAATTATAGATGCCGGGCATGCATTTGGCAATCACAGCGAGAATCATAAGTTTATGACAAAGCTTTCAGATGAACAGAAAAAGCAGGAGCTTATGAAGGTTCATGACAAGGTTAAGGCACTTACTGGCTATGAGATGTGCCTGTTCCGCCCTCCTTATGGCGATTACAATGACGCGGTAGTGAGGACTGCGGAAAGCCTTGGATACTATACGATACAGTGGAGTGTGGATAGTCTTGATTGGAAAGATTATGGTGTCGATTCAATCATAAAGACCGTCACTCAACACAAGAATCTGGATAGCGGTGCGATAATACTCATGCACAATGGTGCTAAGTATACTGCGGACGCACTGGACAGCGTTATAACGAACCTGAAGGAGCAGGGCTACAGCTTCGTCACGGTAGCTCAGCTTATACATACAGGCAAGTATCATATTGACCACACAGGAAAACAGATTGCGGACGAATAACAGAAGTGTGGGACAGGGGTCAGGTACGTGTCCCAGACGGTGGCGTTGGGACACGTACCTGACCCCTGTCCCAACCGCCCCCTCCCAACAGCTTGTATTTTATTGTGGGATAACATATAATAGGTGCTAATAGAATTGTCGGGAGTTTCTGTTGGATGGAAAGGGGCGAATTATAAATGGGCATATATTTTAATCCGGGCAACAGAAGCTTTGTACAAGCCGGAAACAGCATGATTTATGTGGACAAGACGCGGTTATTGGAATTTCTCAATATGAGGTTATATACAGAGGACAAATGAATTGCTCTGAGCCACGCAAGACGCTTCGGTAAATCACATGCTGCAGGAATGATTGATGCTTATTACAGCAGGGGATGCGATTCTACCGAGCTTTTTGAAGATACCAGGCTTGCCACAGTTGCAGATTATAAGAAGCATATGAATAAGTATAATGTAATACACTTGGATGTTGCTTCGTTTTGGGATTCTTACAAGGACAATATTGTTGAAAAGATTGCCGAGTATATATATAAAGATTTACGCTACCATGGAGCGTTGTCAGGCTATGGTGACAGAATACTTTTGGTGGGAATTAATTACAATGCGGATGGTAAGGGTAGTAAGAAGCATACATGTGTGATTGAAGAATTCACTTCATGGTAATATTTCACTTGCGTTTACATCAAGATAGCTTTCAACTGAGGCAATGAAGATATGCAGCATATAATTGAATAGGTAGTATTGGTGCACATATAAATGGCATATTCGACATTAGAGTGGTAAGAGTAAGATGTAAAAGAGCTTGCAAATGGTGGAGATGTAATAGAAAAAATAGGAATATTAATGGAGAATTAAGTGTGGATAAAAATGAATTAATTTCCTGTGTGTTATTATTTAAAGATAACATAGGCATATGGAAAATAGTATTAAATCAAATTACAGATGCAGATTTTGTTATAGGATATGGTTTTGATAATAAGGAAAAATTATGGAAGGTTTATCAAAATAATGAAAGAGGAATGAAGGCAGAATGGACGTTTGAGAATGAGGAAGAGGCATTAGAGAAATTATATAAAAAAGTAAAATTTCAGTACAAAATAATAAATTAAATATGGTCTTTTCAAAATCCATTTATCAAATAAAAACATAGTATCAGCGTTTTTTTGACCCTAAAAGTCACGAACACCGCTGAATTAGATTCATTAGGCAGAGCAACGGGAATTGAAGCTGCTATCACGCTGGGTTTGAATATATATATCAAACAATATTGAACAGAAAGTAGGTTTGTTTATGAATTGTGACATTAATGAATTTTTGCCTATTCGACAAGGAGCGTGCAAAAAAAACGCATGGGAAGAAATAGAGAAAAAAATAGGAATTATTTTTCCAGAGGATTATAAACGGTTTATTGATTTTCATGGAGAAGGAGGAATTAATGATTTTTTGTGGATATTATCCCCATTTTCCGAAAATGAAAATTTAAATTCTACAGAGAAGTTCAAAGTTATGAAAGACGCGTATATAAGTATGCAAAGTGAATTTCCAGAACAGTTTTCTATTGATTTTTATAACGGTAAAACAGGTTTGTTTCCTTGGGGTATTACAGATAATGGAGATGAATTGTTTTGGAATTATAAAGGAGATATTGTAGAAATAGTAGTATATGAGTCAAGATATACAAATAATATGAGTTATATAATGAGTATGGAAGAATTGTTATGCGGGCTATTAAGCAAGGAGATAGTATGTCCTATTTTCCCAGATGATTTCATCTTAGAGAAAAATTATTATGAAACAATATAATTTTAATTATGTGAGGGTAATAAAGGAAAGAGGTAATAATAAATGTACAGTTTTGTAAAATCCAAGAGTGAAAGCACACATATTTCAAGCAGGGATATAATGGAAATTGAGAGTAAATACAATATCAAATTTCCGGAAGTACTTAGAGAGTATTACTTAAAACATAATGGTGATAAGATTAGATTATGTATTTTCAAGGTTGATGACGAAGAATTTGGTGTGGCAGAAATTGTTGAATTAAAATATGGAAATTGCAGTTTTGAAAAATTGGTTGAGAATGACAGGGAAGATGGATTTATAGATGAACATTTGTATCCGTTAGCCTGCAATGAAGGCGGCGATTATTTTTATTGGGACATAAGAGATGAAAATGTATATATGTTATATTGTGATGATATAGAAAATCCTGTTTGGATATGCGCTTCAGTTAAAGAATTTTTTGATTTACTCGGATAAGATTGCGGAGAAAAGAGTCCATACAGCCGCAATAGGAGATATCTTGACGCAGAAGCATTAAAAGTGTTTAATTCATTGGCTTTAGTCAATGTGTTAAATTATAGCACAGAAGAATTGTATGTCGATTTGGCAGTATTGAATGATAAAACTTCTGAAATAAGCTGGAATGTATCACCTCATATAATAAATACGGAAAACATGCTGTTTAATGATTTATATTCCGCGACAGTATAGCTTTCTGCACGAGAGATGAAAGTGTACTTAGACTATATGTCTTTATATAGTTAACATTTTAGATATGATAAACTGAATAACATAATAAATATATTTAATTGTTAAATGTAACAACTAAAAGTATTAAAATAATGATATTAATATACAGTAATTATAAAAAAAGAAAGGATATTATAATTATGAAGAAAAGATTAATATCATTTATGTTGCTCATCACAGTTATCAGCTGCTTCGGGTTTAATACTGATTATTTCAAGAATCTGCTAACGCTTATTTCACAGGCAGCGAAAGAAGTCATATATGAAGAGACGGAGAGCTATGATGAGGAGACAACTGACTCCGCAGTAGATCGTCTTGAACAGGAACTGGAAAAGCTTGATGTCAGAAACTTCTTTGAAGATGAGAGTGAGACAGAGAGCGGTAGAACAACTATACCATCGCAACAACAGATGCATGATGCTGTAACACAATGGGCAAGAATGGAAGAAAGTTTGGCTAATTCTAATAGACAGTTAGATAAGTTTAATACAGCAACTGTTGTGTATGATGCAAGAACTGGTAATTATTATTATGGAATGAACAGAGGTGTACAGTTGAGTGGAGATATGCTTAATTTATCGCTAGAATCATGGTTGCCAGAAAGTTCTTTGAATCAATATCGATTAGGTAATTGTGCTGAAGTGGATGCTGTAAATCAAGCATTGAATTCGGGAGCAAATGCTTCTGATTTATATTTGTATACTATTAATACTAAAAACAATGTATCAAAACCGATGTGCGAAAATTGTATATATACATTTGGTGATAGAGTTGCAGATGTGTTTTCTCATTAATTGGGAGGAAGAGGTAAATGGAAGAATTAAAAAATATATCAATTAGAGGCAGAATGGCATATTTAATAAGCTCATTTGAAAACGTATTGTTGCATTATAACTGCAATAAAGAAGAATGGAGGTGGCTGTTAGAAAAATTATGGTCATATACGAAGATTCAATACATTGATGATTGGATGTACGAACTTGCGGAATATATGCCTAATAGTATATTAGAAGATACTATGGAGGATGCGGAATATATTACAGAAGAAGAATTCAAATATCTGCATAGATTGTATAGCAACTCTAATCAAGAAATACATTTGTTTTTAAAAATAATATTCGAATGTGGAACATGTGAACTATATTCTAAATTATGTGATCATAGTATCAATACATTAAAAAAAATAGAGCAAGCAGTTGATATTATGAAAAAAAATAATGTTGATTTAGTTGATATTAAGCCTTTTGAGAAATATTCGTTTAATGAGTGTAGTGGATGGGGAAATTGTTTCGAGAATAACAAATTATCAAAATTTATTTAATTATGTCTCCACATAAGGACGCCCA
>ERZ1106915.1395-NODE-1395-length-20768-cov-16.785207_pt1 | contig 20768 bp, 19 predicted proteins | sample MGYA00403653_ERZ1106915 | MGnify/ENA primary metagenome ERZ1106915 (study PRJEB35170, sample SAMEA104062404) | human gut metagenome | biome: human gut; feature: human-associated habitat; material: faeces | place: Denmark | collected 2012-06-06 ... | reverse complement strand
TCCCATAAAAGTACTAGCTGCTCAACGATTTCATTCAGATAATCCGGTACATACTCCGGATTTGTTGTGATCTGCACCCCGCTCCATGCGATTTCTGCATTAATCTCCTCAATCTCCGCAGTGATTTTTTCGTAAAGCTTGTAACGGAACTTTTCGGTAGCCTTCTTCCATACCCAGGTATACTTGTTTGCGTTTGCTTCAAACTTGGAGCCGTCGATGTAGAGATGTTGCAGATCTACATGCTCATCGTTAAAGATAGCATGATTGATGTCGTTAAAAATGTTTTCAATCTTATCTTGAAGTATTTCATTGATGAAATATCCAAAGGTTCTGTATGACGGAGTCTGATGATCCATGAGATACATGAACCTGATATTAACTTTGCAGTTGTCTTCCAGTTCTCTCAGAGAGCAGTAGCCGCTAGTCATAAATCCGAAAAGTACTGTTTTTAACATGTTGACTGGATTATATCTGAGTCGTCCGGTTGTGTACTCCGGAATATCCGTCAGATACTTGTTTAAATCGATTCCTCCCATCAATCTTTCAAATGTTAAAACAGGATCCAGCAGATCCAAACAATCTGAAAGAAACAGTGGTAAATATCCTTGTTTTGAATTACAATAATTATTGTGTAAAGTTTTCATCGCAAGTTAATTTTACCACAAAAATAGGACCTTTCGCATAAACGAATGGTCCTATTTCTTTTAGGGACTTATTTCACAGCCCCTTTTAAATGCAAAAAAATGACAAAAACTTCAATATTTACCAATTCAATGACTTATCGGTGTTTTGCTAATATAGTCAATTTGTTCTTTAATATATTGATAAGTTCTTGGCTGTTCTTTTTTTAGTTGGTTCCTGTTTAATACCCATCGCATATAAGAGTCAGCAAAGTATTCTGCAGCATTCTCTGTATGTCTTTTATCCTCTTCTTTTTTGAGTTGCTGCATTTTGTTTGTCAAATCAGAACGGTCAGTAATCCAGGCAACAAAATGTCCAAGTTCATGATATGTGACATTTTCAAGAGTTATCTGCTCACTGCCTTTCCATATTCTTTTAGATGTATCAAAAAGTTCTGTACTAAGAGTGATTGATTTATCATAGTCATATGTGCTTGTCAAACCATAAGTCCAATTGCCAATATTTCTATACTTCAACTTAAATCCTGTGGCATTAAATATATCAAGTATTTTTTGCTCTGCTTTGGGTGCAGCCTTTTTGATATCGTATTTTAATTTTGGTGTTGGAGTCGGAGTTGGCGTAGATGAATAATATAAACCTAATGGCCTATCAAAAACTGTTATAATGCACTTGTAACGTTTTTTACCTGTTTTTGCATAGATATAAGCTACACCACTATTTTTAAATCTCGCTTTACCTGTTCGTGAAACAGAAGCTACTTTTGCATTACTGCTGCTCCAAGATACCTTTGATTTGCAGTGCAATAGTTTTAATTGAATTACCCTTCCAGTGGAGCTTGCAATATTTGAATAGTTTAATTTTGGATTATTTTTTTCTTTTTCACAGTAACTCTACACACATATCTTTTTCCATTAAGATATCCAGTAATTTTTGCTTTTCCTGCCCTTTTGCCTCTAACTACTCCATTTTTATTGACAGAAGCAATCTTAGCGTTCGAAGACCTCCATTTTACTTTACGTTTCGCTCCATTGATTCTTAAGGTTATGGTTTTGTTAACATATACTGTTGCTGTCTTTTTATTGATTTTTGGTGCAGCGGATACAGATGTTGTTGATAGCATTAAACACAAAAACATGAAAAATATTGCAATTATTTTGTTGATTCTTTTTGCTTTCATATTCTCCCGAATACAGAGAAATTTAAAAATCTGGTGGCTCTGGACGAGGGAGGATATATCATTGCAGGAGAAGACTGTGTAACAAGTACACCGGGCATTTTTGCAGCAGGAGATATCAGGACCAAACAGCTTCGTCAGGTTGTAACAGCGGTTGCTGACGGTGCAAATGCCGTGATATCGGCAGAAAAATATTGTGATGTTTGAACAGACTTCTGTTTTTGAGGCGGCTCAGATGTTTCCCGCGTGGAAGGAATTCTTCCGGCGCCTGAAAGCGCTCATGCGATCCGGGCAGCTCTGGATGAAGCAATGAAATGTAAAGAGACTGGAGAAGAAAAGACTATTGTGTTTGGACTTACCGGAACAGGATATTTTGATATGTTTGCTTATGGAAGATATAATGATGGAGAAATGAGTGATTATATTCCCACAGATGCAGAACTCCAGGCTGGATTTGATGGAATTCCAAAAATTTAAATCGTAAGATTGCTTCTGTGGGAGTCCCGCAGTAAGTAAAATAAAAACCCGTACCCGGCAGCCGTGACAACATGGCAGCCGGGTATGAGTTTTGCTGGAGGATATGTTCTTGTTAGTTTATGCTTCCCCGAAATGATAGGCGACATTCAGTCCTTTGAATACGTCAGCATTTATTTGCATTCCTTCATATAATTTTATATAATCTTCAAAAGTCCTGTGGCGCTCAACGGAATCACACTGACTGCAGGGATTATCTATAGGAAATATTTCAGTGACACCGTCTGCTGTTTCGACAAATATAAGAGAACAGATACCAAAATTGTCGACCATTGCGAAAGAAACATATTTAGTCAGAGTGCCGTTTATCTGGATTGTGTTTTCTTTAAAGGCTTTTTCCTCTTCGGTTAAGCTGTCAGCAGAAAGCTTTCCCGTTTCGATTAAATATTGTTTGTCTTCAATATCAATGAGCTTTTTCCAGAAAGTTTCCGGGGAGCAGGAAATAAGCTTATTGATATTCTGTTTATTTTTGAAATACCAGACATGAACCTCTGAACCGCAGTATTTCTGAATGTCTTCCGGATTTTCGACTGATATGTCGACCTCTTTACCGTTGTCAGAGGTTACGGTACAAATATTAGTACTGTCTGAACAGGAAGAAAGTGTTCCTTTTATAAATGCATAGGTAATAGCTGATTCCGAATCGTAATATTCTCCGAAATCCTTGATATCATGGTAGACCATGGTTCCCAGAGGTTCTTCCGCCCAGGCGCTTTTTGGAAAAAATACACTTCCCAACAGAATATATGCAATACATGCGCCTTTAAAAAATTTTTCTTTCATATCGCTCCCTCGCTTTCCTTTGTTTTCAATATTGTATCATTATAAGAACATGAGGATGTAGTTGAAATTTTTCTTTAATTTTAGTTTCTGTTTTTCTTCATTTTATCTTTATATAAAGCAGATAACCGGTTATTAAAAAAATAAAGTGGAGAAAAAGATATGGCAACAGCAAGTACGATTATTAACATGGCAAGTAAAGAGATTGGAGTAAAAGAAACGGGGGTGAACAATGTCAAATATAATACGGAATATTATGGACGAGCTGTAAATGGTGAAAATTATCCATGGTGTGCAGTATTTGTATGGTGGGTTTTTAAACATGCCGGAGCTTCTGCTCTTTTTTGTGGCGGTGCAAAAACAGCTTCAGTTTATGAAGTATGGCGATATTATAATTCATTAGGACGCGTTTATAATACTCCGAAAGTTGGAGATCTTGCTATAGTTAGTACAAATAATGGAGGAACGTATGGGCATGTAGGAATTGTAAAAACAGTAACCAGCAGTGAAATTATTACTATAGATGGCAATTCTGGAGATGCAGTTAGAACGTCGAAGAGATCTATTGGTGGGAGAAAAATGTCATTTTGCAGACCTGCTTATGGTTCTAGCGATGGTGGAAGTACCGGAGGTAATTTATCTATGGGATCCAGCGGAACTGACGTCAGAGATATGCAGAGGAAGCTTATTGCTTTAGGTTATAGCTGTGGATCGGCCGGTGCAGATGGTGTTTTTGGACAAGGAACCTATGATGCGGTTTGTAGATTCCAAAGAACTTATGGACTGTCAGTGGATGGTATCATCGGACTGGCAACACGCGCTAAAATAAATTCTTTATATAGTCGTTTGTAAAACAATAATTTATAGATGATCATAACTAATTAAAAGTTGGTACACTGGAGTTTTGACTGATTTCAGTTGTACCAGCTTTTTATCTTTGTAGTAAGCAGGAATCAATAATTAAAGAAGTTATTATTTAAAAACCCGTACCCGGCAGCCGTGACAACATGGCAGCCGGGTATGAGTTTAATTTCCGATTATTTTTTTGCAGAAGCGTTGGGAATATGGCATAAAGATCTGTGCGACAGGACCTACGATAAAGGCACAGATAATAGTTCCCAGTCCAAAGGTTCCTCCAAGCAGAAAACCTGCGATCACAAAGAAGCAGTCTGTCAGGATGCGCACGATGCCGAAAGGTTTGTGACTTTTGTCGCTGATGACAATGGCAACCAGATCATTGGGACCTGTTCCCGCTTCCGATTTGATCACTATGGTCATGCCAAGAGCAAGGATGATACATCCTGCTAAAAGGACGATGATGCGCACTGCTATGGGCAGAGAACTGTTGATACAGTCTCCAAGCAGGACGGTAAAAAGATCAATAATAGGTCCGCCAAGAAACATACAGATGATCGTTCCAATTCGTATGTAGCTTCGGTCAATGAAAAGCAGCACCATAATGATCAGAAAACAGATCATCATGTGAGTTCGTCCGTGGGTCCAGTTAAGAGCTGCCGGCCATGGGACACTGCGGAAGATTCCCTGCACAAGGACATTAAAGGGGTCAGTTCCCAGATTTGCCTGAATAAAAAAAGTCACACCCAGGTGAGCAACAGACAGACCGAAAACCAATAAGATAATTTGTTTGATTTTTTGTTTTGGCGTCATAATGTGTAGTTCCTTTTTCTTTATCTTATCAATATTTTATCATATCGGACAAGCTTATAAAAGCAGAATATCAGGAAGGTAAGTTTTACAAAATATGAATTTGCAGGTATAAAATAAAAATAAATAAAAAAGAAAAAAAGGAAATTATTCCAATAAGAGACGTGATTTTGACAGTTTCTGCAAAATGGATAAGTTAAAGGCGTATAATGAAAGAAAAATATTATGTCAGGAGGAAGAGAAAATGAACTACAAGAAATTGACAGCAGTATTTATGGCATTGGGAATAGCAGCAACGTGTTTTTCCGGATGCGGACTGACAGAGGGGAATGGAGGAACATCTGCTTCGGAACCGACCAAGGCGGCGGCCACAGCAGCACCAAAACCTACGAAAGCAGCTGCGCAGACAGGTTCAGGGTCTCAGTCCGGCAATACAGGAAACACATCTTCAGAAGCGGAAAAAGAAATTACATATATAAACGGAGTTTTAACAGATTCCGATGAGGACAGTGTAACAATCGAGTATGGATCTGACGGGGATTTTAATCAGACAACTTTTGATATCAGTAATGCGGATATTCAGATAGGCGAAAACAAGAAACAGGGGGGACCTTTAGCGGCAAATCTGAATCTTAAAATTGGATATTATGTGGAGAATGGAGATTACATTGCTGTTTCTGTATATGGAGACGGAAGTGAAAGTATGACCCCAAGCTGGGTTTATAATTATGAAATGAAGTCCGTCAGCGGAAATGTAAGATATAACGATGACTCTACCATGATAATAGAGACAGGCTCTGATGGAGATTTCTATGAAATGACTTTTGACATCAGCAGTGCAGAGCTGGATATTCAGGTAGATGAAGTGATCGGAGTCAGTGGTCTTAGAACAAGCCTTAATGTAGATGTAAATTATTATGTGAAAGATGGAGTGAACATTGCTACTTATGTATACAGCGATGGGACAGAATATTTTTCACCCAGTCAGCTGTATAATATGGAACAGAGAAATACCCAGGCAGAAGAGGATACGCAGGAGTATGAAGAATCCGGGGATGCAGATTATATAGACGAGGAAGAGGAAACTTCTGAGGATTATTAACAGGGAGGGCAGAATCAAAGGAAAATCATCATTTACAACAGGGGAAAGAGAAAAATGAGATACAAAAGAATGACAGCATGATTCATAATGCTTGGGATATTGCTGGCAGGTCTTCCGGGATGTGGACAGTCCCCGAATAATAAAGAGACCTCCTCTTCTGAGAGCAGTGCTGCCGACGAACCAGAATCGGAAATCATATATATAAACGGAGTCCTTACAGAATCTGATGAGGACAGCGTAACGATGGAATATGGTTCGGAAGGCAATTTTACACAGACTACCTTTGATATCAGTAATGCCGATATTCAGATAGGAGAAAGCCGGAAACAAGGCGGACCACTGGCAGCGAATCTGAAACTGGAAATTGGATATTATGTGAAAGACGGAAAGTACATTGCTGTTTCTGTATACGGAGATGGAAGCGAAAGTATGACGCCCAGCTGGATTTATAATCATGAACAGCAGACTATGGAGGGAAAAACAAAGGAATAAAACAGATATTAAAAAGGGGATGTGAAAAAACTCGATTGAGTTTTTTCGCATCTCCCTCTTTTCAGCTGCACTAAATTACTTCAACCCAGTAGTCACCTTACAATTTGTAACCTTCAGGCTTCCCTCAGAAGCAAACAGGGATAAGCTTTCTCCCGGTCTCTTGTATGCTCGTGCATTCAATGCCACACCATCCACATAAATGGTAGCAATTGTATCATCCACAATCATACGAATGTTATATTTCTTTCCCGGAATCAGATCAATTGGTCTTTCCAGTCCGATATTCTGATTTGCGGGCCATGGCCAGTTCGGTTTCTTCTCAAATACATAACGGTTTTCTGTAACATTAAATACAAACTGATAAGATTCTGCTTTGTCCTCATCCTCATAAAATCTCACGCCAAATGTTCTTGTACCCTCAGAGAACTCCACATCTGCTTCAAATTTGAAAATGTCACCGGTATTTCTTCCAACAACTACTTCTGAGCTCTTGGTTGGTGTGTCGATAACGAAATCATCCTTCTTTTCCTCTTTGTCAAAAGCATTCCATACAGTTTCCGGAATTCTTACACCAAGAGTGCCATCCTCTTTCTGGTATACCTCATGTGCCATAAAGGTTCCTGCCCAGATAAAGTTTTCATCGTCATCGTCTTTGTCTTTTGTTGCAACCCAACCAAACAGGATTCTCTGTCCGTTCAGTTCAAAGGTACGTCCTGCATAATAAGCTCTGCCGTCGAATGCATCATCCTTTGGTGCGATCCATGGACCGTTCAAACTCTTGCTCATGCGGTAAACCATTTTGCTTCTGTCACTGTATTCTGTTACAATGTGATACCACCAGTCACCAATTTTAAACAGGTCTGGCATTTCATGCATGGTATAAAGGTCCGGTGCCCAGAAATCGCCTTCAAACTTCCAGTTTTTCAGATCCTTGGAAGTAAATTTAACAGTTCTTCCTGTCTGTCTTGTTTTCGGTCCCTGCAGTCTTGCTCCAAGAATCAGTAAATACTGGTCATTTTCCTCATCACGGATTACCCACGGATCTCTCCAGTCATCTGGATCATAGCCTTCCTGTGGAGTAAAGGTAAGAGCATCCTGAGTTTTGTGCCAGGTAACCAGATCATCACTATATGCATGCATCAGTACCTGAGACGGTTTTCCAAGAGCTGGATAATCACGGTTGTAGCCGGTATAGAAAATATGATACTGTCCCTCTGCTTCAAAAACACTTCCTGCGAAAATAAACTGATCCTGCTCTTCGTCGGTTCCTCTTGGAATTGCCACGCCACAGTCTTCATAGTGAACAAAATCGGAGGTTGTTGCTAAATCCCAGCCAAATGGCTCGCCAAACGGTCCTGGTTTTCTGGTATCTCTCTGATGATATAAATAAAATTTATCTCCATGTCCGAATGGCATGCAATCACCAAACCATGTTTCTGGAAACTGATAGTATAATTTCTGCATAATATATTCTCCTTTTCTTTACAGGCGTTCATATATCGCCATTTTTGTTTAATTTTTACTCATCCCTTCACAGCACCTGCTGTCATACCTGCAAGCATCTTCTTGCTGCTGAAGAAATAGAAAATAAATACCGGGAGTACTGTAACTGTAATTGCTGCAAAGGTTGCTCCCCAGTCAGTCAGTCCCATGCTTCCCACAAAGTCATTCAGACCCAGTGTAATTGTTTTCATATCTGTGGATCTTGTAAATGTATAAGCATTAATATATTCATTCCAGCAGAAAACAGCCTGCATGGTAGCTACTGTAATGATGGAGTTCAAAGACATCGGAACTACCATTTTGAAAAAGCAGCCCATCGGAGAGCATCCGTCAATAATAGCAGCTTCCAGCATTTCCTCCGGGAAGAATTTATTGAAGGAGTAAAACAGCTGGATGGAATAGGATAATGAAAATGCAATCTGCGGTAAAATAATCGCCGGATATGTATTGATCAATCCCATTTTGTTAAAAATACTAAACAGTGGAATTAAGGCAACCTGCATAGGAAGCATTAATCCGAGCAGGAAATAGTTCAGGATTATTTTTCTTCCTCTGAACTTGATTTTGCTAAGTGCAAATCCAGCCATCAGTGCAAATAAAAGTAATGGAACTAATACACCGATCAAAACAATAATACTGTTCTTAAAATAAGTCAGCATATGGCTCTTTGTAAAAACATTAATAAAGTTTGTTAATATCCACTTAGATGGAAGCGCATATGCCGGAAGCTTTCTGAAGTCATCTAATGACTTAAAGCTGGAGGTAAATACATAGAAGAAGGGATACACCTGCATAATAACCAGGAATAACGCAATGACCCATTTAATAATGCTGGGAATGGAAACTTTTTTCTTTTTCATTCGTCTTCCCCCTCTCCTGAGAATTTACGGAATAATAATCCTACTACCATACAAATAATTACGATCATAATGGCTACGGCACTTCCGTATCCATATTTCATACTGCTGAAGGCCTGTTTGTACATATAGGTTGTCATAAGCTCTGATGCATTTCCAGGTCCGCCATGTGTCAGCAGGTATGAGAACTCAAAGGATCTTAAGGATCCATTTAATACCAGAAGACAGTTGGCAATGATAACCGGTTTGATGTATGGAATTTTCACATACAGATATTCCTGCCATACTGCTGCTCCGTCAATCAATGCTGCTTCACCAAGTTCATCCGGTACACCGATCAGTGCTGCATAGAAAATAACCATATACAGTCCCAGATATTTATAAGCCTCTACAAACGCTGTTACGTACAGTGAAATCTGCGGATTTGATATCCACTCCATGAACTTGAATGAAGGGTTTATGAAGGATAAAATCTGATTCACGATTCCAATTGGTGTTACAGAGAACAGTTTTGTAAAAATCTGGCAGATTGCAACTGATGAAATTACTACCGGAATATAATACAAAGTCTGTAAAGCAACTCTGCCTCTTTTGATTCGGGAAAGAAGGACTGCAAACAGTAAGCCTCCAAATACCTGAATTGCCACATTGATAATCGTATAAACAATTGTATGCCATACTGTAGAGCGGAACACGGTATCTTGTGTTAAAAGCTCCACATAATTCTTGAATCCTACAAATATTTTCTCGCCTACACCGCTCCAGTCAAAAAAGCTGTAATAACCTGCCCATACAATGGACACAATAACAAATGCAGTATAGATAAGGAATGCAGGAAAAAGAAACATAAAAATTACTGATTTCTTTCCAAATGCTTTCTGCATAAGACTCTCTCCTTTCTTTAAAAGAGACTGGCAAATTTTCCGCCAGTCTCATTCCTGCACACTTAAAATTCTTTATTTAATAAAAGAATCACAGGTTTCAATAAATTCGTCTGGTGTGGTGATTCCCTGCGCCAGCTTCTGCTGTTCATCAACAATTTTTGTCATTACATCAGAATCAAGCTTGTCATCCCAGGAAGTCCATGCTGTTTCTGCGTCCTCGAACATTGGCTGAGTGTCATAGTACAGCTGCGGAAGTCCTTCTGGAAGAGAATCCTCGTTAAATGGAGAGAATACATGTGCCTGATTGTAGCAAGCATCGGAGAAGTTCTCGCACATATAATCAAAGAATTCCTGCATTGTATCATCATATGTAGCTTTATTAAAGCCTTCTGCAAATCCTGCATGGATCGGTACATTTGTAGCCATATTATCCATGCCTTCTGTATCCGGTACCGGGAAGAATCCGAGTTCTCCGTTATCATACATCTCTTCTGCCAGGCTGATCTGTCCGGAGCCGGTATAGAAGATTGCTCCTGTACCACCGAAGAACAGGTTGCATGCGGATGTAAAGTCTACACTTGCAAATCCAGGCTCAAAATATCCTTTTGTTCCAAGATCAGAAAGAAGATTTACTGCATATTTTGCAGACTCATTTTCACTAAAGGAATCTGTTCCTGCCTGATATCCCTGGATAAATTCAGGACCTGTTACTCTCCATGGAGAGAAGGAAAGGTATCTCATAAGCTGCCATGCATCGGAACCACCTACGATTACCGGAATCTCACCTAAATCTGCAATTTTCTGGCAATCCTCTTCAAACTCTTCCCAGGTTGTTGGTGCATCTGTAATTCCTGCATCTTCAAAAATGTCTTTTCTGTACATGAAGTATTCACAGTACAGACCCTGTGGAAACAGGTACAGATTTCCGTCATCTGCATCAGTAAGGAAATCGCGGATTGCTCCATTCAGTTTATCTGCATATCCGTTTCTTTCCAGCTCTGCACCTACATCAACCAGTGCATCAATGTCCTTGCAGGCTGCGGAAAGTGTTCCATTCGGGCATCCAAAGATGTCTGGAAGTGTATCACTGTTGATGTACATCTGCAGCTTTGTGAAATAGTCCTGCATATCGTTTACAAGTTCAATTTCATAATCCAGGCCTTTCTCGTCACAGAAGTTTTTCAGAAGATAGTCAAAGGTCTGAAACTGCTCTGTTGATTCCGTTCCTTTTAACAGTGCAGTAATCTTGGTTCTCTCGCTGTCTGCTGAAGCGGTTAACGCTCCCATTCCTGTCATAAGACCAGCTGTCATAGCTGCTGTCAGCACCAGAGATACCATTTTTCTCATTTTTTTCATTTCATTTTCCTCCTTTTATTTTAGGTTTCCTCGCTTTTGATGATTTTATTTTACCTTCTGGTGCTTTTATAAACAATTGGAAATAAAAGTAAAAATGGGAGATTTGTACACAGTTTCCTTTTGTGCACAAATCTCCCATTGCTTTTAGATATGTTTACGGAACTCATTAGGGGTAATGCCGTATCGCTTTTTAAACACCTTAATGTAATATCCGAAATCCTTATATCCTACCATTTCTGCTATTTCATATTGCTTATAGCGATCATCTGCTATCAGCTTCTCCACATGCTTAAAACGCACATCTGTCAGATATTCCAGAAAGCTTTTTCCTGCATATTTCTTCAGAAGCCGGCTGATATAGGTTCGGCTCACATGAAACTTTTCTGTAAGATCATCCATTGAAATATCCGTGGCATAATTTTTCTCAATGTATGATAATATGCTCTGAACCAGCTTCCGGTTCCGCTCATCTGAGCCTTCTGTATTCTGCTTGATCAGTGTTCCAAACAGATTAAACATACAATTCAGGACTTCTTCTGTAGTTTCACATTGGGAAATTCGTTTTACTCCATCCTGAAGTACAGAAAAATTCCAGTTTTTATTATGTATTTCACTGTCCACTGCACAGGTGTATGGAAACTTCATACACCCAAACAGCAGATCCATTGCTGCAAATTTAACAGCTGCCCCATCCTCCGGGGCCTGGGCAAAAAGCTGGCGCAATTCCTCTTCCGCCTTTTCGAAGCTTTCCTGAAACAGTGTCATCATGAAGTGCATTCTTTCGCCTTGTGTGATCACAAACTCCTTCTGTTCCTCGTATTGCAGGTCTTCATATTTCAGAATAATGTTCATTCCAAGATAAATGCACTGTCTGCAAGCCTTCTGGGCTTTTCGGTACTGGGCATTCGCCTGATATTCATCTTCCGAAATATCACTGATTCCAAAATTCATGCATGCTTTCAAATACCGTTCCACTTCTTCCTGGATTTTCCCACAGGCCTGAAGTGCAAGATCCATACATTTCTGATTTTCTTCCTCTTTCGCAAACAAAAGTATGAAGTTATACTCAGCTGTAGCCGTATTATAATCACTCAACACCTGTATGTTGTAATTGTTGAAAATTTCCTCAAAAATATTAATACAGGCAAATTCTTCAATCCATTTGTCGCCTTCGTGAAGTTGTTTTTCCCCAACTACCTTTCTTCCAACACATACAATGTATTTTTCGATGGTCAGCTTAAGGGATTTCGCCTGCTCCTGCACCACTCCTTTTCCCTGAAGCCTTCCATAGAGAAGATTTCCTGCAAATTTAGACCTTAGCTCCGGTACAGACTGATTAAAATACTTCTGTAAATCCCGAACCTCCTGCTGTTCTTCTTTTTTTGCACGTATTTCTTCAGCAAGCCTGGCTGCCATATTTTTTAATTCATCGTAATCAATGGGCTTCAGCAGATATTCCTTCACACCAATACTGATTGCTTTTTGGGCATAGGCAAAGCTGTCATAGCCTGTCAGGATTACAATGACTGTATCTGGATACATCTCGTGAGCCCGCTCGGCAAAATCCAGACCATCCATTCCAGGCATCCGGACATCTGTAAGAATCAGATCTGGCTTTATATGTTCCAGCTTTTCCAGTCCCTCCAGACCATTTTTCGCAGTAGCAGCCACCTGATATCCATAATCAGACCAGGGAAAAGAGCATAAACCATCCAAAATAATATACTCATCATCCAATATCATTACCTGAAGTTCCATCTTTCATAATCTCCTTCGCTTTTTTCAGAGGAATTTCCAGCACAACCAGAGTTCCCTTTTCTTTTTCTGATGTGATCGTCATTTTTGCTTTTCCGTGATATACATATTCCAGACGTTTTTGTACTGCATAAATACCCAGATTTGTATGTGTTCTTTCCGCCTTATGCTCCGGTTCTTCCTCCTTTTTTAAAAGAGCTTCCAGCTTTTCTGCAGAAATTCCCACACCGTCATCTTTTACCTTAAATACTGCCATGTCATCCTGGATTTCTCCTGAAATATAGAGGAAACAATCCCAGGTGGCATTTTCGACTCCGTGAACAACTGCATTTTCAACCAGCGTCTGTATTACCATCTTAGGAATTTCCAGTTCATTCAGTTCCTTGTCTACCTCAATATACGAAGTAAATTTATCTCCGTATCTTGTTTCCTGAATAAAAAGATAGTCTTCAATATATTTCAGTTCTTCTTTCACACGTACCATGCTTCGTTTATTGCTGATGCTTGCCCTCATAAGGTTACTGATTGCAGTTACCATCCGGCAGATATTTTCTTCCCCCTTTTTTCTGGCCATCCAGTTAATTGTATCCAGCACGTTATAAAGGAAATGGGGATTGATCTGTGCCTGTAATGCCTGAAATTCAATATCTTTATTTACCATTTCCATCTCTACAATCTGCTTCAGCAGCTTCTCAACCTTCTCAATGGTCTGGTTAAAAACCAAATTCATGGCTCCGATTTCATCTGCTCTTCCTTCCGGAAGGCGCACTGAGAAATCTCCTTTTGCAAATTTTTTCATAGCATTACTTGTTTTTTCAATAGGTCTTGTAATTCCGCGCGCCATAATATTAGCCAGAAGAATGCACAGAAGAATACTGATTCCTATCAACATCACAGTGGTTTTTTCCAGTTCCCGGGCCGTTTTCTGCAAAAAGCTGGTTGGAATCATCCCGACAACTGTAAGTCCGGTTTCTGAGCTTGTCTGGTAAACAAGGCTGTAAGCTTTCCCATCCAGATTAAGCCAAAGATTTCCGGAATTTCCATTAATCTGATCCACCCATTTCTGATCCTTCAGATCCATATTTTCCCCGGCACTTTCCAGCAGAATATTGTTATCCTGATCCAGTAAAAATATATGAGCCGACAAGGATTCCTGCGCCGTCAGTGTCATTTTCTTTAAATAACTGATTTTAATAGAAGCCCGCAAAACTCCAAGAGGCTCCATAGTCAATACATCTTTTATCTGTTTTGCCATATAGATCAGATTTTCGTCCACCGCATTATAGTAAACACAGCGTCCGTTGGCATTTTCTGCCATTGCGCAGGAAATTTCGGAGCTTTCTTCGTTAATTCCTCTGTCATTGGAAAGAAGATGGTTGGCACCGTTATAGCCGTACAGCTGAATATCATTTATATATATGCTTGTATAGCCCTGCAAAAGCAGTCTTCTGATCTGGCCGGCCCTTGAATAATAAGAATAAAGCTCGGACCCATCGGATTTATATGGTTTATCAGATTCCAGTTCTTCCTGTACAATACTGCTGTTTGCGATATATTCAAATGAATTTTCCACCATATCAAAATAATGATCAAGGTTAACAGACAGCTCATTGATCACTCCTGCTGACTGTTTCACCGTCTGCTCTGTTACAATTTCTGATGCAGACATAAACTGGAAAAAGCTGGCTGCCAAAAGCACAACCAGCGTAATGCTAAGTGTACAATACAGATATTTTCTCTGAATTGAAAGATTCAGATACCATTTTTTTAACTGTTTCATTTTTCATCCACCTTATAAAAGCCGGTACATTGTTTCAGGCAATGTACCGGCTTCCTGTTGTAAATATCCTTTATAAGTACTGACTGAATTCAACCTTCTCTTTATTTGGTCCTTCAATAGTGAAAAACTTTACTCCCTTTTCCCAGAACGGTAAAAAATGAATACTGTCCTGTGTGGTATTCAAGCCAGCCTCGTTAATGTACTGATAAATCTCTTCTATGTCCTTAACATCAAGTGCAACATGATCAATTGCTCCTGCACGAAGAGCTGCTGTGTGATTCTCATAAGTTTCCACAACCAGAGTTCCAAGCTTCAGGAATACAACCTTCTCGTCTGCTTCTTTATTAACTGTTTCAAAAGCAGTTTCAAAGCCCAGTTTATGATAAAATTCTACGGTTTTATCAATATCGTTTGTTGGAATTCCGATATGCTGGACACCTGTTGAATAGTTTTTCAAATCCATCTTCCATTTCCCCTTTGTATAAATTTTTTTCGAAAAGCTTTTTTACAATATACGCACAAGTTTTCTTATTTGTCAAGATTATAAATTCAGCTCATTTATTTCTTCCCATTTATAATCCTGCAAAATATCACTGCTGCCAGCGTGCTCATTCCGGTAGCAAAAATGGCAGGTCCTACGATTGCAGCGGGATTCGGACTGCCATACTGAGCGCGGTAGGCAATCATATTGATGGGTAATAATTGAAGAGAGGAAACATTGATAATCAGAAATGTACACATGGATTTACTGGCAATTGTGCTGTAGCCATTTAGTCTGTCCAATTCCTGAAATGCCAGCAAGCCCGAACTGGTACTTGCGTGGCTCAACCCAAGAAAATTAGAAAGGAAATTCAATGAAATATAATAATTGGCTTTCTCCTGATTCTTTAATTCCGGAAAGAGGAAGCGAAGAAGCGGTTGGATTCTCCTTGCCAGCTTTTCCACCAGCCCGGCCTGCTCTGCGATTTTCATAATACCGGTCCAAAAGGCTGTGATTCCTGCAATTGCAATCACCAGATTCACGGCTTCCTTTGCCGAATTAATTATCGCTTCCGTTACCCCATCCAGGGTTCCTGCAAATGCTCCGTAAATCACCCCAAGCAAAAGCATTCCGCCCCAAAGATAATTCATCATAAAAAAATCCCTCACACAAGCATATTTTATAATATGTTTATGTGAGGAAGACTTTTCTATGCATTTGGACATGTAATTGTGAAAATACGCAAGAAATCTGCTCTGTCAGAATCCGAACTCCTCATAATCCTCCGGCAGAAATCTGTGATAAATAAAGTGAAAGCCTTCGTCCTTAAAGCAATAGTAATAAATATCGTCCTCTTTATCCACAAATCGGATATAAAAATCAAACTCCCCGTTATTCATATCCTGATACTCTGTTTTTTCCCAATAAAACGCAAACAGAGTAAGCAGCTTCTCCTTCGTACAGTCGTGCTGCTGAACCAACTCGATAAGGATCTTGATAAACTCATTCTCTTTCATATTCTCATGTACATACACGCTGCCTGGTTCCGGAATATAAAAGCAAAAGCGGTCACCTCTGTGGGTAGCAGTCACCTGCCCCAGCTTCTGTACCAGCGCTTCCGGCATATGTGATAATCTGGCAGCCATTTCATCTGCGCTGTCCCTGGCAGAAAAGAAATGATTCAGGGAAGACAGAGGATAATATAAATGAATCTTCTCCTCTTTGAATCCAAGCTTGGCCTGTTCTTCCTTTATTACATCTATTAAACTGTTTTCCAGCTTTTCAAATCCCGTCATAATTTCTCCTTTTTCACTTTATAAACCACATACTCGTGGCTGAAATGATAACCCAGCTTCTCTGCCAGCCCAACAGACATTTTATTGGCTGCATCCCAGTTTGGATAAAGCCCTCGTTTGTCACATTCCAGAAGCAGCCGCGCTGCTCCGATATATGCAAGACCTTTTCTGCGGTGGTCTTCACGGGTTACTACCTCAATTTCAATTCCACCATGGCAGCCAAGATTCTCGTCACTTCTTCTGCCATAACCAGAATAAGAGGATATTCCTGCGACTACTTCCCCGCCCGTTAAAATACAAACACCAAGTCCATACTCTCTGTATTGACTATAGCTTTCGTAGTTTGCTGTCAGGTCTCTGCTCCACTGTGTATCTCTGCAAATTTCAAAAAGTGCCTGGTCGATCAGTTTTATTTCGTACTCTCTCGGCAGACTTTGTGTTACCTTCTGAAGCTGCTTTAAATCAAAAACCCCAGGTTCCTTTTTAATTGCATAACGAACTGTTTTCTCGGCCTTCTCTCCGTAGCACTCCTCGATCATCTGTAACCAGTCATCATTTTGAGGCACCAGAATTACTTCCTCTGATGCACTGTTTGCCAACGCTCCGGAAATAACTTCTGAGTCCGTTTTTCCGCTCAGGAAGCAAAAGTCTCCAAGCATAACAACACCGCTCTCCGGTTTTTCCAGAGAATCCACATATATTTTTCCCATCACTCCCTGCACTGCTGACCAGACTACACTATCCTGCCAGCCTGCAAAGAGAGCACTGACTCTGCCTGTTTCTTTTAATTCACAAATCATGCTATACTCCTTACGTGAATCACGCTCTGCCCCTTGCCCTCCTTGCTTAATTTGGTTAAGCAATGCCTACGGTTCTATATACTTATCAGGGGAGAAAGTGTATCCGTTCTTATATCTCACAGTTAAATAGAAGGTCTCTTTTCCATCTGTAACCTTTACAAAGCAAATCTTATTATCATCAAATTTATCAGTAATGTCAATACTCTGGTTATGGAAATAAACCCATACTTTTCATAATTACTTTTTCAATTGACTGATTGATTTTTCTTCTTAATAATGCCATAATAATAAAAAATTTGATTGAGGAGGTTTTCTCATGGAATTTCAGACACTTATTGAGAACAGAAGATCTGTGCGTAAATACAGTCCCAATACGGATATTACCAAAGAACAGATCCAGCAGCTTATAAAGGCAGCCTTGGAAGCCCCATCATGGAAAAATACTGAAACAGGGCGTTATTATTGTGTTTTATCAGAGGATATGAAGCAGAAGCTTCGTAAGGAATGTCTGTGTTACGCTAATAACGATATAAAAACTGAGCATGCCGCTTTGATCGTCACTACCTTTGTACATAACCGCGCCGGCTTCCAGAAGGACGGCACACCTGATAATGAAATCGGTAATGGCTGGGGCTGCTATGATCTTGGTCTTCAGAATGAAAACCTGATCCTGAAGGCTGCAGAGCTTGGTCTTTCCACCCTGATCATGGGCCTTCGCAATGCAGATAAGATTCGCGAAATGCTCTCCATCCCGGAAGCTGAGACTATTGTCGCTGTTATTGCAGTAGGAAAAGCAGATGAAGAGCCAAGTCGGCCGAAGCGCAGAGAGCTTGAGGATGTTCTGAAAATTTTTTAAAGCATATTAAAAAATCTGGTAGCATCAAAACAGCTTAACCTTAAAGCAATTACAAGAATATTATGAAGATAAATAAAAATCAGAAATGAGGTACATTATGGAAAAATCAACTGTTTATTTCACTGATTTCCGCTGCAAGGTTGGCACAAGCCAGCTGGACAAGCTGAAAAAATTGTGTATCGCAGCCGGAATCAAAAATATCGACATGGATGGTAAATTTGTTGCCATCAAAATGCATTTCGGAGAACTTGGAAACCTTGCTTTCCTGCGCCCCAATTATGCAAAGGTAGTAGCAGATCTTTGTAAAGAGCTTGGAGGAATGCCATTCCTTACAGACTGTAACACCCTCTATCCGGGAAGCCGTAAGAACGCCCTGGAGCACATGGACTGTGCTAATCTGAATGGGTTCAATACTGTTACCACAGGCTGTCAGATCATTATCGGTGATGGACTTCGAGGAACTGATGATGTGGAGGTTCCTGTAGAAAATGCAGAATATTGTCCTACTGCAAAAATCGGCCGTGCTGTTATGGACGCTGATGTATTCATCAGTCTTACCCATTTCAAGGGACATGAGACAACCGGTTTTGGCGGCGCAATTAAGAACATCGGAATGGGCTGCGGAAGCCGTGCGGGAAAAATGGCTCAGCACGCCAGCGGTAAGCCAGTCATCAATGAAGAGCTGTGCCGTGGCTGTAAACGCTGTGCCAAGGAATGCGGAAGTGACGCAATTACATATCCTGAGAAAAAAGCTGTTATCGATTATGATAAATGTAAGGGCTGCGGCCGCTGCATCGGTGCCTGCAGCTTTGATGCCATCCACAATCCACACAGCAATTCCAATGAGCTTCTTTGCCGCAAGATGACAGAGTATGCACAGGCAGTCTGTCACGGACGTCCATGCTTCCATATTGCCCTGGTTCAGGACATCAGCCCGAACTGTGACTGCCACGTTGAAAACGATGCTCCGATCCTTCCGGATATCGGAATGTTCGCAAGCTTTGATCCCATTGCCCTTGACCAGGCCTGTGTAGACGCATGTCTTGCAGCTGAGCCAATCCGCAACAGTCAGCTTGGTGACAACCTTGCAAAACCGGAATGGCATTGCCACCACAATCACTTTATGGATTCTAATCCGAATGTTGAGTGGGAAGCAACTCTGGATCATGGACAGAAAATTGGACTTGGTTCAAGAAATTATGAACTGAAGAGGATTTAAACTTTAATAAGGGGTACCGCATTACTTTAAGCAATGCGGTACCCCTTATATTTAACCTCTTTTTGCCAGATATCTTTTAATCAAAAATGAGCAAAAATATGGAAATGTATAAATTCCATTTTCTATGCCCACATTACTGTCAGCCAGTTTTATTCCCCACTTAATATCACTGTAGTTTTCATTGTCAATCAACTTTCTTAGAGATTTTGAACGATTATTATTTGCCTTTACTTCAACTGGAACCAGTTCGTCTTTCGTTCTGACAAAAAAGTCTTCTTCTAAAGTTGCATTTTCTTTTTTGTAATAATATAGTCCTAAACCCTGTTTCAGAAATGCCTCTGCAACAAAGTTTTCATATAAAGCACCTTTGTAAACACCCATATTTTTATTTGCCCGTAAGTCCTCTTGGGCTTCCTCGTCCAAAGACGCAATCAGCAGTCCTGTATCCGGATAGTACAGCTTAAATTTCAATTCATCATAATTTCCCTTTAACGGTAATTCTGGATAATCCAGACAATAGCACACAGAAACAACTCCCGCATCCTTCAGCCAATCAATACAGCCCGAATACTCTCTGCTTCTTGCATTTTTCTCAATTTTACTTAACTGAAATTTTTTGTTCTCTTTTGCCAGCTGTACCGGAACACTTCTGTATACACTGGCAATTTTCGTTTGGTCTAATCCTTCTGCATATTTTCTAATATCCTCTTCATAATCTAGTTGAATTTGACGTTGAATTTCCAATGTATCGGAAAAGGTGTTCGTTTCTATATATTGCCTGATAACTGCGGGCATCCCCCCAAGCACGCAATATTCAAGAAACAGTTTTTTATAAACAGACAATTCCGTTTCAGAGAATACCTTCCCAGAACACATATGTTCCAGAATTTGTTCGATGTGTAAATCTGAGTAGCCTTTTGCCCAGAGAAATTCCTCAAAATCCATAGAGAACATTTCATAATCTGTTTTATATCCCACACTGTTACTGTGAATTTTTTTATAATTAATTCCCAGCAAAGAGCCGCTGCAGATTACATCAAATCTTCCATCCATCTTAAAAGACTTCAAAGAAGTGGAAATATCAGGAAATTCCTGCAATTCATCAAACACAATCAGAGTTTTTCCTGCAATAAATTTTTTAGAAGGATCAATGAGGGATATATTTTTTATAATATTTTCCACACTATATCCGTCACTTAATATAGTTTTATACTGCCCCTCCAGCACAAAATTTATAGAAACCACATTCTCATAATTCTCATCTGCAAAGTGAATAATAGATTCTGTCTTTCCAATCTGTCTTGCACCTTTAATAATTAGCGGAAGTCTGTTTTCTTTCTCCTTCCACTGCCTTAAGTAACTGTCTACCTTTCTTTTAAAATACATAACCTCACCCCTTCAAAAAGTCAATCACGTTTTTTGAGTTTTTATTCGCAGTTTTATCACGTTTTTCATTACTATTTTAGCACAAAAATCACGTTTTATGTATATTAAATTATTTAAACCTTTATCCGCTTTCCTATCAGCCGCAAGCAGACTAGAGTGTGTTTGAAAAAGGCTTTCTGCAAGATGTGCGTCACAATTTGTGGGAGA
>ERZ1106915.1389-NODE-1389-length-20822-cov-6.584485_pt1 | contig 20822 bp, 19 predicted proteins | sample MGYA00403653_ERZ1106915 | MGnify/ENA primary metagenome ERZ1106915 (study PRJEB35170, sample SAMEA104062404) | human gut metagenome | biome: human gut; feature: human-associated habitat; material: faeces | place: Denmark | collected 2012-06-06 ... | reverse complement strand
TGCCGCGCCCCGCAGTGCCCGCTTCCCCCGAGAACAATTATCAGTGCAGGTAGACTGCTTATCAAAAATCGAAAATGCCGGTATGGATGGGGGTCTCCGAATCAGCCCCGTAATCCGGCATAGTTTTGAAATGGCACTAAACTAGGCACAGGCTAAATACCGATTCCAATGATAGTTGCGGTGGAATAGTTCCTGGATACCGGGGTTTTGGCGGAAATCAGGAACTATTTCACCGCAATTGAGGAGGGGCGGGGTGGATGGCTGGGTAGCTAAAAGAGCCCCGTCCCAAATGAGCTGCTTAGACAGGGTCGATGTCCATGCTGGCGATGAGGTCGGTACCGGTGTCTAGGAGGTTGGGGAGGACTACATCGCTCATGCGGATGGGGGCTTTGACCTCTAGGCCCCGAATGAGGTCCATCGCCTGGGCGTGGAGTTCAAGCGGGATGGCTTCGGCCGTGCGCACGGGCAGCAGCACTTCGTCGCCGCCGGATACCGCCACCGTGGTGGTGAGCACGCGCATGGGGCAGGTGAGCTCCTGATGTGCAAACTTATCACCGCGCGGGCAGCTGTTGCCGGTTACGGAGCGCACCTCTACCACGGCGCCGTCTGCGCTGCGCTCGACCTCCACGGTCAGGAGGCACTCGGATGGGCAGGTGGTGCAGTTGAACTGCAGCGTTTCGATTGCATTCGTGCTCATGAGCTATGCCTCCTCAACGGGGTCGACGGACAGGACAATTTCGCTAACACCCAGGTCGAGTGCGCGCTGAATCACCTTTGCCGGCAGCGGAAAGCTCTCCATTACGCTCGGTTTAAACGGGCGGACCTTGCCTGCAAACAGCTCCTTGTCGCCTGCCAGAATGCGCACGCGGGCGGCGTCGACCGGCCGGCGTACGCGGAAGTTGAGTTTGGTGAGTGCCACAGCCGTAATGCGTCCCGGCAGCGCGTAGCCTGCGATGCCGGCGGGGGAGACCGTGAGCTCACAGCCCGCGTCCGCAGCGCCCGCCGCGGTGCCGACAGCCCCCAACGCCCACGCCGCCGCAGCCGCACCAGCACGTTCGGACTCGGTCGTCACGTTGTCGGCCAGGTCGTGCACGTGCAGCACGTTGCCGCAGGCAAAGATGCCCGGCACGCCCGTTTGCAGACTCTGGTCCACCACGGCGCCGCGCGTACGGGGGTCCAGCTCCACGCCCGCGGCAACCGAAAGCTCGTTCTCGGGAATCAGGCCCACCGAGAGCAGCAGCGTGTCGCACGGAACGATGCGCTCGGTTCCCGGAATGGGCGCCAGATGCTCGTCGACCTGGCTTACCTCGACAGCCTCCACACGATCGTGCCCGATCACGCGCGTGACGGTGGTGGACAGGTGCAGCGGAATGCCGAAGTCGTCCAGGCAGTTTTTCACATTGCGGCGCAGGCCGTTGGCGTACGGCATGAGCTCGTACACGCCCTCGACCGAAATCCCCTCGAGCGTGCAGCGGCGCGCCATGATCAGCCCGATGTCACCCGAGCCCAAAATGACGGCGCGCGAGCCGGGTTTGAGGTTCTCGATATTGATGTATCGCTGCGCCAGGCCGGCCGTAAACACACCGGCGGGTCGGCTGCCGGGAATCTTGATCTCGCTGCGGGTGCGTTCGCGGCAACCCATGGCAAGGACGACCGCGCGCCCGGTGAGCTGCAGCATGCCGGTGGGGCTCATGAACGTGACGGTGTGGGCCGCGGCGTCTTCCGTGGACTCGCCCGAATCAATCCCAAGCACCATGCTGTCCAAGAACAGTGCAATGTTGGTTGCGCGAACCTGGTCGATAAAGCGCTGCGCATACTCGGGGCCGGTGAGCTCCTGCTTAAAGTGCGATAGGCCAAAGCCGGGGTGAATGCACTGGCGCAGGATGCCGCCCAAGTGTTGCTCACGCTCCACGATAGCCACGCGCGCGTCGGCCTTATACGCGGCAAGCGCGGCCGCCATGCCGGCAGGCCCGCCGCCGATAACGACCACGTCGAACGCCTGCGTCTGCACTGCCTCAACGGCATCGCTATCAATCGTGCTCGATTTGAATTCCGCCATCCTAGCGCACCCCCTTCAGCGGTCCTTCGACCAGCCAAGATCCGGCATCCTCCAGCAGCACCTCGCTGGGGTCACAGCCCAGCTCGCGCGCTAGGATCGCCACCACGCGGCTCTGGCAAAATCCACTCTGGCACCGACCCATGCCGGCACGGCAGCGGCGCTTGACGCCCTCGACCGAAACCGCACCCGGACGGCGTCGGATCGCGCCCACGATCTCGGCCTCGGGCACCGTCTCGCAGCGGCAGACGATCTGCCCCCATGCAGGGTCGGACTCAATGAGCTCCTCCTTGCGCGCAAGCGACGCACGGTCGAAGTCGTCCGGCGCGCGGCGAATCGGGTCCCAGTCGGCCCGCTCGCGCAAAGCAACGCCCGCCTCGCGCATCACGTGCTCCATGCGCTCGGCAATGGCCGGCGCGCTCGCCACGCCCGGCGACTGAATGCCCGCCGCCTGGAACAGCCCCGGCACCACGGCCGACTGCCCAATAAAGAAGTCGTTGGTCCCCTGAATGACCGGACGTCCGCCGGCAAATGCGCGCACCACGCGGCGCGTGTCCAGATCGGGCACCAGCTTGCGCGCGCCCGCTAACAGCGCGTTGACATCGGCGGCGTAGGTCTGTGTGTCGCCCGGCTCGCGCACGGCGGCGGTCGCGGTGATCACGGTGTTGCCGTGGACCGTGCCCGTGACGATAACGCCCTTGGACACCGGCGTGGGCACGGGGTAGAGCGGCATGAGCGTGCGCGGCTCCTTGTCCAGTACCACGATGTTGCCCTGGCGCCAGACCATCTGGAACTCCTCGGCGCCGGCCATATGCGAGATGTTCGCGGCACCGTTGCCCGCGGCGTTGATCAGATAGCGGCAGTGCACATCGCCGGCAGGCGTCACTAGCGTAAAGTGCGCAGCCCTGTCGGTAGCCTCGCCGCCAGCAACCTCAATCGCTTCCACCGGCGCGGACCGCATAAACGTAACGCCGTTGGCCACGGCGTTCTCCAGCGCGGCGATGGCGACCTCAAACGGGTCGACGTAACCGGTCGAGGGGCACCACAACGCGCGCGTCGCCTTAGCACTCGCGCGGGGCTCCAGCTCGTGGATGCGCTCGGGGCCGATAATCGACAGCTCGGGCACGCCGTTGGCCAGGCCATTCTGGCGCAGCTTCTCCAGGTGCGCGCGGTCTTCGTCGTTAAACCCCAGCACCATCGAACCGGTGCGGCAAAACAAAAAGCCGAGCTCCTGGGCCCAGGTGCCATATAGCTCGCAACCACGGGCGTTGACCTGCGCCTTTACCGTGCCCGGCGCCGGATCGTAGCCGGCATGCACCAGGCCGCCGTTGGCCTTCGAGGCGCCCAGCGCAATGTCGTTGGCCGCCTCGACCACGCATATGGACAGGTCATAGCGCGCGAGCTGCCGCGCGATGGCGCACCCGGTGATGCCGGCGCCCACAATCGCGATATCAAACGTTTCTGCCACGGTGCCTCCCAGATGAGTTGACAGGCTGTCAATAAGACTATCCTACGGCCTGCACATCCCCAGTGCGGCGGCAATGCGGCGAACAGCCCCGCAACACCCGCCAACGGCAGGCGAGGGGAGACTCGGGGCCATCGGTGACCTCGTCTGCCGCCCCTGGTGTCAGAGGTTTGTCTCGTTCTGTAACAGTAAGCAGAAGAACTGGGTTCCATATGTTGCAAATTGAGATGGTGCCAGACGGCCCCTCCGTTTATCTTGATCTGTAACAGTAAGAGGGGAAAATCGGTCCTATGTATTACAGATTGAGATTTAAAGTCAGGGAAAGATTCTTCTGTCTCGATCTGTAACATCTGGGGACCGTTTTGGGGTCTAGATGTTACAGATTTAGATGAACATATCAGTCGGTTTCGAATGTCTAAATCTGTAACGGTTAGACCTGTTTTTGCCGAGTTGTTGTTACAGATTGAGATATTTAACGGAGGGCCCATCGTTCGTCTCGATCTGTAACAGTAAGAGGGGTTTTGGGGCTCAAGATATTACAGATTGAGATTTAAGTCGGGGAGAGAACGGTTTGCCTCGATCTGTAACATCTAGACCCGGATTCCGCTCCCACCTGTTACAGATTGAGATGTTTGTGTCCGCGCCAGCTCCGTACCCAGCCGTGGTCCCATATAAACAAACCCCGTGGTAAACTTTACCGGACTGTAAATATTCCGAAAGGTACACCTCAATGTCCAAATACATCAACGAGCTCATGTCACCGCAGCTTATGGGCGTCATCTATGCCTTCGTGGGCTTCATCATCGCCCTGTACGTGCTGTCGGTCGTCTATGTGTTCATCGACGCTCGCCGCCGCGGTGTCAGCGCCTACGTGGCATGGGGCATCATCGCCCTTATCCCGTTTGTGGGCCTCATCGCCTACCTGGTCCTGCGCCCGCATTCCTATGCGGCTGACCGCGAGGAGCAGGAGCTGGACATGGCCCTGCGCGAGCGCCAGCTTGCCCAGTACGGCACCTGCCCGCAGTGCGGCGCCCCCATCGAGAAGGACTTTGTCGTGTGCCCGGTGTGCGACACCCAGGTTCGTAACGTGTGCCCCAGCTGCCATCGTCCGCTCGACGCGCACTGGAAGGTCTGCCCCTACTGCCGAACTCGCATCCAGTAACGCATCCATCGCTGGGCCGGCCGTAAGCCACGGGCGCTGCGCGCCACGCGCAAGCCGCACGTGCGCCCCGCAGCCCCGACCCACACGATGAAGCATGCGTAGAAAATCGCCCGCCGTGCCATTAAGGTGCGGCGGGCGCTTGTATACCAAGGCAACCTGCCTATAATGATGCAAGTCAAAAACTCCGAGCGCATCGCACGCACTTGCATCAGGCATCCGAGAGGAGAAAACATACCCATGAAGGCACTCTACAATGACGGTTCGGTGGCCGAGCTCCCGCAGGACGAGGTCACGCACGTCATCCGCCACTCCGCCGCGCACATCATGGCGCAGGCCATCAAGCGCCTGTACCCCCAGGCCGACTTTGCCTACGGCCCCGCGACCGACAACGGCTTTTACTACGACGTCGACCTGCCCGAGGGCGTCAAGATCAGCGAGGACGACTTCCCCGCGATCGAGGCCGAGATGAAGAAGATCGTCAAGGAGAACCTTAAGTTCACCGTGTACGAGAAGCCCCGCGCCGAGGCCATCGCCCTTATGGAGGAGCGCGGCGAGAAGTACAAGGTCGAGCACATCGGCGACCTGGACGACGACGCCCGCATCACCTTCTACCAGCAGGGCGACTACATCGACATGTGCGTTGGCCCCCACATCTGCTACACCAAGGCCCTCAAGGCCTTTAAGCTCACCGGCGTCTCGGGCGCCTACTGGAAGGGCGACAAGGACAACAAGATGCTCACCCGCATCAATGGTGTCGCCTTTGCCACCAAGGAAGAGCTCGACGAGCACATGCACATGCTGGAGGAGGCCAAGAAGCGCGACCACCGCAAGATCGGCCGCGAGATGGACCTCTTTATGATGCGCGACGAGGCCCCCGGCTTCCCGTTCTTCCTGCCCAACGGCATGATCCTTAAGAACACGCTGCTGGACTACTGGCGCGAGATTCACCACAAGGCCGGCTACGTGGAGATCTCCACGCCGCTCATCATGAACAAGCAGCTGTGGAAGACCTCGGGCCACTGGGACCACTACAAGGACAACATGTACTCCACCGTCATCGATGACGAAGAGTACTGCATTAAGCCCATGAACTGCCCGGGCGGCGTGCTGGTGTACGCCTCCAAGCCGCACTCCTATCGCGAGCTGCCCATCCGCGCCGGCGAGATTGGCCTGGTGCACCGCCACGAGCTTCGCGGCGCCCTGCACGGCCTGTTCCGCGTGCGCTGCTTTAACCAGGACGACGCCCACCTGTTTGTGCGTCCCGACCAGCTGACCGACGAGATCGTGGGCGTGGTCAACCTCATCGACTCCGTGTACCAGAAGTTTGGCTTTAAGTACCACGTTGAGCTTTCCACCCGCCCCGAGGACTCCATGGGCTCGGACGAGGATTGGGCTCGCGCCGAGGAGGGCCTGCGCACCGCTCTGGAGAAGCTGGGCATGGACTACGAGGTCAACGAGGGCGACGGCGCCTTCTACGGCCCCAAGATCGACTTCCACCTGGAGGACTCGCTCGGCCGTACCTGGCAGTGCGGTACCGTCCAGCTCGACTTCCAGATGCCGCTCAACTTTGACCTTGAGTACGTGGACGCCGACGGCACCAAGAAGCGCCCCATCATGCTGCATCGCGTGTGCTTTGGCTCCATTGAGCGCTTCATCGGTATTCTGATTGAGCACTTTGCAGGCAAGTTCCCCACCTGGCTGGCTCCTGTGCAGGTCAAGGCGCTTCCCGTCTCTGAGAAGAGCCGCGACTACGCCCACGAGGTGTGCGCCAAGCTGGAGGAGGCCGGCATTCGCGTGGTCTGCGACGACCGCGACGAGAAGATCGGTTACAAGATCCGCGAGGCCCGCAGCATCGACCGCGTGCCCTACATGCTCATCCTGGGCGAGAAGGAGGTCGAGGCCGGCAACATCTCCGTCCGCGATCGCTCTAACGAGACCGTTCAGATGAGCGTTGACGAGTTTGTGGCCAAGGTGCTCGAGGAGATCAAGACTCGCGCCTAGCACAAACAATACAAGAATTAACAAAGGCGATCGTCCAATAGGGCGGTCGCCTTTTTTGTTGTCTATAGAAGAAAAGCCGCTGGTTAGAGCGGCTTTTTTGTTGTGCAAAAAGGTACAGGTTTTTGTATCTTTCGGCAGAGTTCATTATACGAGCAAACTGCTCGCGTTTTCCCAGATTGCACAAAATGCGCCGCGAATGGGTGCATCTCCATACGCCTCTACAAAAACCTGTACTTTTGCGACTGCGCCTAGCTGCGAGCGAGAAGCCTGTTCTTAACGCCCCTGCATCCGCGTGCGTCGCGGAGACAAGAAAAGGGGGCGAGAATATGGAACAGACGATGCGGCGCCAAGAGCAGCTGCCAGGCGCCTTTAGTGGCGCTACTACCAACAGCCAGTACGGCCGCGTCCGCTGGTATCTGGTCCACACCCCCAACGGTAAAGAGCGCGAGACCTGCGAAAGGGTCCGTCGTATTATCCCGCACGATCTGATGCAGGACGCTTTTGTGATGCAAAAGGAGTTCTGGTTTAAGCGGGACGGCGCTTGGTCGCTCCAAACCAAACCCATGTACAAGGAATACTTCTTCGTCGCCACGCGCGATGCCGCCCTGCTCGACAGGGCTTTGGCCCAGTTGAGCTTTGGCTGTCGCATTGCCGGCAGTAAGGAGCGGGCCTATGCGCCCATGCCGGACGATGCGCAGGACTGGTACCGCAGCGTGCTCGACGACGACGGCGTGGTGCGCAACAGCGTGGCCCGAATAGAAGACGGCGTGCTGCACATAGAACAGGGCCCGTTGGTGGGTCAAGAGGCCCGTGTAAAGAAGATCGACCGTCATAAGCGCTGGTGCCTGGTGGACGTAGGCGAAGGCGACTCCGCTTTTAGGGAGCTGCTGCCGCTGGACGTTCCCAGCAAAACGTAGGGAAGACGTTGCACCGGCAATTCGTTCGCATTTTTGAATTAACCGATTGGGGGATCCCTGGGAGCAGGGACGTGGGTTTGATTTTGGCTGCTAAAGAAGTAACAGAGAGCAATGCGCCCTTGGCGGCGACGCTCATTGCTCAGGCAATGGACCGGCGCGAGGGCGCGGCGGGCGCTGGGGCCGGCGCTGAGGTAAACGCGGGGACGGTGAGCCTCCCGGGTTCTCCCGAGTTCGCCGCAGAGTCCCGCGCGCTCGACTCGCGTTCTTTCGGGTACCGCTTCGTGAAGCGCACCTTCGACATCGCGTTCAGTGCGTGCGTCTGCGTCGTGGGGCTGATCCCCGGCGTGATTCTCTGCGCCTTCATCGCGGCCGACACCAAGGGCGCACCCATCTACGCGCACGAGCGTGCAGGGCGCTTCGGTCGCCCCATCCACGTGCTCAAATTCCGTTCCATGGTCGCCGACGCTGACGACGTGGAGAAGTACCTCACTCCCGAGCAGATCGAGGAGTGGCACCGCGAGCGGAAGGTCACGAACGACCCACGCATCACCAAGCTGGGCCGCGTCCTGCGCAAGACCTCCCTCGACGAGATACCTCAGTTTATCAACGTGCTCGCGGGCCAACTTTCCGTCATCGGCCCTCGCGCCATCACCTACGAGGAGCTGGGGAACTTCACGCACGAGCAGCAGGTGCAGGTGCTTGCCGTTCCCCAGGGCATCACCGGCGCCTGGCAGTCGGGCCCTCGCAACCTCGCGACTTTCGAGAACGGCCTGCGCCAGGAGTTTGAGCTCGCCTACGCGCGCGGCGCGAACCTCAAGGCCGACTGGAAGGTCTTCTTTAAGACCTTCTCGGTGATGTTCGGCAAGAAGAAGACAGGGAGGTAGGTATGGACGTGGAGAAAAAGCCTCTTGTTTCGGTCATCGTGCCTTGCTACAACTGCGAGCGCTTCGTGGAGGAGGCGTTGCGCAGCGTGCTCGGGCAGACGCTCCGGGACATCGAGGTCCTCGCGGTCGATGATTGCTCGACCGACTCGACCGCCGCCGTGGTCGCGGCGATTGCCGAGTCCGATCCTCGCCTGACCCTAATGAGGCAGGAGGCCAACGGTGGCGTCGCGCTCGCACGCAATAGGGCGCTCGCTCGCGCACGGGGCCGCTATGTGGCGTATCTCGACTCCGACGACGTTTGGCTCCCCGAGAAGCTCGAGCACCAGCTCGCCTTCATGCGCCAAGGAGGATATGTTGCCTGCTACACCTCCTACGAGACCATCGAGGAGGACGGCGCGCACCGCAACTACGTGCGCGTGCCCGCCTCCATCGACTACAGGGGCTTCCTCAAGAACACCATCACGTGCAGCCACACGCTCGTCTTCGACACGGACGAGGTGGACAGGGCGCTGCTCGTGATGCCCGACATCCGCAAGGGCCAGGACTTCGCGACCTGGCTGCAGGTGATGAAGGCCGGGCACGTGATGCACGGCCTGGACGAGGTACTCGCGAGGCGCCGTGTGAGCGGGGGCTCCCTCAGCTCAAACAAGCTCGCGGCTGTCAGGCGGACGTGGAACGTCTACCGCAACGTCGAGCGCCTGGGTGTCCTCTACTCGCTCCACTGCCTCTTCTGGCAGCTGTTTCATGCCGTTATCAAGAGAATAGGAAGGTAAGAAGAAATGTTCTCGAAACTCTATGAAGATCTGCTCGCAGGCGACGCCAAGCTCTCGCTCGTGGGCCTCGGCTACGTTGGCATGCCCATCGCCGTCGAGTTTGCCAAGCATGTCCCTGTCATCGGCTTCGACATCAACGAGGCCAAGGTCGAGCAGTACAAGCAGGGTCACGACGCCACCAAGGAGGTGGGCGACGAGGCCCTGGCTCACACGACCGTGGATTTCACGGCCGATCCGACGCGTCTGGAGGAGGCTCGCTTCCACATCGTGGCCGTGCCCACGCCCGTTAAACTCGACAAGACGCCTGACCTTGCGCCTGTCATCGGCGCGTCGGAGACGCTTGGCAAGCACTTGAAGCCCGGTAGCATCGTGGTCTACGAGTCTACCGTCTACCCGGGCGTCACCGAGGACGTCTGCGTGCCGATTCTCGAGCGTGAGTCCGGCCTCAGGTGCGGCGAGGACTTCAAGGTGGGCTATAGCCCCGAGCGCATCAACCCCGGCGACAAGGTGCACACTCTTACCACCATCCGCAAGGTTGTCTCGGGCCAGGACGCCGAGAGCGCGGAGCTCATCAGGAGGGTCTACGACATCGTCATCGCCGCCGGGACCTTCCCGGTGTCCACTATCAAGACGGCCGAGGCCGTGAAGGTGGTGGAGAACTCCCAGCGCGACATCAACATCGCCTTCATGAACGAGCTTGCCATGGTGTTCGACCGCATGGGCATCGACACCGCCGAGGTCGTCGAGGGGATGAACACCAAGTGGAACGCGCTGGGCTTCAGGCCCGGCCTCGTGGGCGGGCACTGCATCGGCGTGGACCCCTACTACTTCACCTATGAGGCCGAGAAGCTGGGCTACCACAGCCAGATCATCCTCTCCGGCCGCAAGGTGAACGACGGCATGGGCGGGTTCGTGGCCGACGCTGCCATCCGCGAGATGGTGCAGGCCGGGCTTGCCCCCGCGAAGTCGCGCGTGGCGGTGCTCGGCCTCACCTTTAAGGAGGACTGCCCCGACGTGCGCAACTCCAAGGTGGACGACATTTTGGCCCGCCTGCGCCAGTACGGCATCGCGCCCCAGGTCTGCGACCCCTGGGCCGACCCGGCCGACGCCAAGGCCGCCTATGGGGTCGACCTTGTTCCTATGGGGGAGCTGCGCGACCTCGACTGCCTCATCGTCGCGGTGGCGCATCGCCAGTTCTGCGAGATGTCCAGCGACGACTTGAAGGCCCTCTTCGCCGACAAGCCCGATGCAGAGAAGGTGCTCGTGGACGTGAAGAGCGTGCTCGACAAGTCCGACTTCGCCGGGTACCGGTACTGGAGGCTGTAGCATGAGCGTGAAGGAGGTGGCGCTCAGGGTGTTGCCGGAGGGCGCGGTGAGCTGGGTGCGTGAATCGCTGTACCGCCGCAACTGCAGGCTCAGGCCCGAGCAGTACCGGGGCGCCCTCGAGCAGTGGTACCGACTCACCACGGGCCGCGACGCAAACCTCGACGACCCTAGGACTCTTGGCGAGAAGATTCAGTGGCTCAAGCTCTGGGACTCCACGCCCGAGAAGGGCAGGCTCGCCGACAAGTACCTCGTGCGCGAGTGGGTGACCGAGAAAGTTGGGGAGCGCTATCTGATGCCGCTTCTGGGCGTTTGGGACTCCCCCGACGAGATTGACTTCGGCGTGCTGCCCGAGCGATTTGTGCTCAAGTGCACACACGGCTCGGGATGGAACGTCGTGGTCAAGGACAAGTCTGTGCTCGACGTGGCGGAGACCCGCCGAAAGCTCGCTCGCTGGCTCTCCATCCGCGAGGCCATGACGGGCGGCTTCGAGCTGCACTACGAGTTCTGTGAGCCGCGCGTCATCGCCGAGGGCTACATGGAGGACGACTCTGGCGGCCTTCGTGATTACAAGTTCGTCTGCCTGAACGGCGAGCCGCAGTTCGTGCTCGCCATACAGGGGCGCTTCACGGGCGAGGAGAACGGCGCCTACGACGCGCGCACCTGGGAGCCGATGCCCTTCGCGTACGGCTACCGGGTGGGCGTCCCCGGCGATGTCCCGCGGCCTTCGTGCCTCGACGAGATGCGCTCGCTTGCCAAGCGCCTCGCTGCGGGCTTCCCGTTCGCGCGCGTGGACTTCTACGAGGTGGACGGCGAGGTTCGCTTCGGTGAAATCACTTTCACCGGAGCGAACGGCTTGTCGTCGTTCGCTCCGGTTTGCTACGACGAGTTCTACGGGCAGAGGCTTGCGCTCCCGGAGAAGAAGCCGTTCAAGGGGGTCATGCTGTGATGGCTGGCACCCATAAGATCGGCCTCATAGGGCGCATCGACCCGGAGGATACAATGTGCGACGGGCAGACGGTCAAGACTCGCACCGTGTGGCGGATGCTCTGCGAGCGCTACGGGGCGGAGAATGTCGTAACCGTAGAAACGCTCAATTACAGGCGTGAGCCGCTGCGCGTGTGGCGCGAGTGGCGGCGCTGCGTGTGCGAGTGCGACGACATCGTGGTATTGCTCTCGCACAACGGGCGGCGGCTGTTCTTCCCGCTGCTGAGGCGCGCGGCCGAGCGCCGGGGCACACGCGTGTACCACGACCTCATCGGCGGCTGGCTCGTGCGCGATTGTGGGCGTGAACCGCAGCTCCCGGTGCAGCTGCGCTCCTTCGAGGTGAACTGGGTGGAGTCGGCTGACCTCGTTGAGGGGCTGCACGAGTTTGGCGTGCACAACGCCGAGTTCCTGCCCAACTTCAAGCAGATAGAGCCTGTGCCGGAGGGCGAGCTGGCGACACCTGTCACCGCACCCCGTCGTGTGTGTACGTTCAGCCGCGTGGTCGAGCAGAAGGGCATCCTGGACGCCGTCTGCGCAGTGGGCCAGCTGTGCGCCGAGGACGGCGCGGGGTCTTGGGAACTGGATATATACGGCCCGGTTGACCTCGCTTTTGAGCAGAACTTCGAGCGGGCGCTTGCCACGGCGCCGTGGGCCCGCTACTGCGGCAGCGTCGCGCCGGAATCGAGCGTGGACGTGCTGCGCCCATACTGGGCGCTGCTGTTCCCGACCAAATGGAAACCTGAGGGCTTTCCTGGCACTGTTATCGATGCTCTCGCAGCTGGTGTGCCCGTCGTCGCGACCCGCTGGCGCTACTACGCAGAGATGCTGGCCGACGGCGAGACGGGGGCCAGCTACGAGTTCGGCGGCGGCGCGGGCGAGCTGGCGGCGGCGATTCGCGAGCTTGAGGCCCTGGAGGCCACGGGGCGCATGATGGATGTTAAGCGCGCATGCGTTCGCCGCGCCGCCGCCTACGCGGCCGACGAGCTCTTCGGGCGGATGTGCGGGCGGATTGAGGAGGAATGGGGTGACGAATCATGAAGGCGCTTATCCATTTCCCAATCGATCGGGTGGCCCCAACGGGTGGTCCAGCGGGCTACCTGTACAACCTGAGGCAGGGCCTGGACGAGATTGATGTGCGAGGTATCGACTTCCTGCCTGCCGCAGGGGCACAGATGGAGAAGAACGCCCTGCTGCGCAAGGTGACTCCTGATAGGGTCAAGGATCTCCGACGTGCTCGGAATTTCATGGCGCTTCCGACTAAGAGCCTGCCTGCCCCCGTTGGCTATTCGGCTTACGATGCGATCCACTTCCACTCGACTGAGGACCTCTACGTGAGGCGCGGGGCTCTCGAGAGCTATCGCGGCAAGGTACTGCTTACCTCGCACTCGCCGCTCGTGTATCACAAGGAGCTGATTGGCCGCCTCAATCCCAGGGATGCCAAGAGGCATACCGAGAAGCTTGCAAACCTCGAGGTTATTGACCGCTACGCTTTCGAGCGGGCAGACATCGTGGTTTTCCCTTGTCCAGAGGCCGAGGAACCCTACTTCCATACCTGGGGTGCGTACCCAGAGGTGCGTGATGAGGCGAAGCTGCGCTACCTGCCGACTGGCATCCGGGGGTGTGCTGCCAAAGCCTCGCGCGGTGAGGTCCGCGCTCGCTACGGTATCCCGGGGGACGCCTTCCTCATGTGCTACGTGGGCAGACACAATTCAGTGAAGGGCTACGATGCGCTTGTCGAGGCGACGCTCCCCATGCTCGATGACCCCAATGTGTGGATGCTTGTCGCGGGCAAACAGGGGCCGCTCTTCGCTCCCGAGCACTCTAGGTGGGTGGAGGCTGGCTGGACGGATGATCCGCATTCGCTTATCGCGGCGGCCGATGTGTTTGTGCTGCCGAATAAAGAAACTTACTTCGATCTCGTGCTACTGGAGGTCCTCTCGCTCGGCACGCCGTTGGTGGCGACGAGAACCGGTGGCAACAGGTACTTCGATGGCCTGAGCGAGGGCATCGTGCTCTGCGAGGGAGCCGGGAACTTTGCTGCGGGCGTGCGACGCGTGCGCGAGGCAGGCGTCGCTGGACGCGTGGCCATGGCAGAGGCGAACAGGCGGCTGTTTGCGAAGAGGTTCACCTGCGGGGAGTTCGCGCGGAGCTATTACGAGCTTTTGGAGGCTGTCACTGACGGGGGTGTGCGCTGACGTGGGAACCGTCCAGACCATAACCTTTTACCTTGCTGTGTTTGTCGCCGTGTTGCTCCTGACTAGGCGCTCAGAAACGACGGACAGGCCGTTCGGCCTTGCCACCGCAACGCTGCTGCTCGTGCTCGTTTCGGGGCTTCGCGCCTACAGCGTTGGTGTCGACACGAGCCTCTATCAGCTTGGCACGGAGTATTTCTTCCGTAACGGGGAGGTCTACTGGCGCTATAGCTTTGCCTACGGCTACGGTGTGTTTACGAGCACGGTTCTTCACATATGGGACGATTACACTGTGCTGCTTGTCGTCCAGGCGCTCATAACCAACGGACTCATTGCCGCGCGGTTCTGGGACTTCAGGCACGGCGCATCGTTGACGTTCATGATGCTCGGATACCTCTGCACCGCATACCTTATGACGCTCTGCATCATCGCCCAGTTCGTCGCCGTGTCGATAGTCTTCTACTTCTCTAGGTTCCTCGATAGGGGGCACCCCTTGTTCTATCTGGCCGGTGTCACTCTTGCTACCTCGATTCACGCCTCAGGCATAATCTCCATCCTCGCCGCTCTCCCGTTCGTGCTCAAGTTTCGGGGTGTCAGCGCACGGAGGGGACTCGTGCAGGCCATTGGCTGCGCGGCACTCGGGGTTGGGCTCGCCTTTGCTTGGGGTTCGCTTGTGGACAGCTACTCCTCCTACAACACGAGTGCTAGGGCCTCGTCTGTCGGGATCATGGTGTTCGTGCAGGTGTTTGTGCTCATCGGAGCCCTCCTGCTGGCTGGTTATTTTAAGGGCGAAGGCGAAGACAAAGGCACCGAGCTTAGATCAGCGTTTATGAGTCATGCGCCGCACTCGCTGTTCCAGTACGTCCTGGCGCTCGGCCTGTCGTCCGCCTCCTACGTGATAGGCAACGCTGGACGAATCTCTTACTACTACATTCTCTTCGGGCCCGTTGTCTACGGGGTGATAGCGAAGCGATCTCGGACATCTAGGTCTGCGTTTGCCTGCAGCTTCTTGTTGGCTGTCTGGTTGGTCGCCTATCTCGTCTACGTGTTCTTCATGCACGATGGCCTCGGCATTCTCTCCTACTCCTTCTTCTGGTGGTGATTGGGATGCAGATAAAGGTATCCAAAAGCGACGTCCTCTGGAACTACGCGGGCACCATCGTGTCCATGGCGAGCAACTTCGTGCTGCTGCCGTTCCTCATGGCGTTCCTCTCCGACGAGATGTTGGGCCTGTGGTACGTCTTCGTGGCCGTGGGCAACCTCGTCATGCTGTTCGAGTTCGGGTTCAACCCCACCTTCTCGCGCAACTTCGCCTTCTGCTGGGCGGGTGCGCGCCGCTTGGCACGCGAGGGGCGCGACTCCGAGGTCGGCGAGCAGGCGGACCCGGCCCTGCTCTCCTGTCTGATTGCCGCGTGCAAGATGGTGTACGGGCGCGTGACCCTCGTCGCCCTGGCCGTGCTCGCGATTCCCGGGACAGCGTACGTGCTCCACGTATCTGCGGGGCTCGATGTAGCGGAAGTCCTCGCCTCATGGGCCGTCTACGCGGCCGCGGTGCTGCTTAACCTCTATTTCCTCTACTATGCTGCGATGCTGCGCGGCATCGGCTCCATCGCGGCCGACAACAAGATCAAGATCGCCTCGAAGGCCTCGCAGCTCGCCGTGACTGCGCTGCTGCTCTTTATGGGCCTCGGGCTCTTTGGGGCGGCAGTCGGCTTCATGGTCAACTCCGTCCTGTACCGCGTCCTGGGCTCGCACGCCTTCTGGCGAGACCGGCGCGTGGCGGCGATGGGCGTGCGCGACACTCTCGTCGACAGGGCCGAGGTCCGCGAGGTGTACAGGACGATCTCCTACAACGCCTACAAGGATGGCGCGGTCCAAGTCGCGAACTACGCTTCGACGCAGGCGAGCACGCTCATATGCTCGGCGATGTTGGGGCTCGCGGAGTCTGGGGCGTTCTCGATAGCGCTCCAGTTCGCCAACGCTATCGGCAACCTGGGGCTCGCGCTCGCCAATTCGTACCGCCCGATGATCCAGTCCGCCTACCAGCGCGGGGACAATGGGCTGATTCGTCGTGCGGTTGGAAAGGGCGCCGTTGGCTACCTTGCGATATATGTCGCAGGGTACCTGGGCGTGCTCGTCGTTGCCTATCCCTTGCTTGCCGTGTTCAAGCCCGGCTCCTCGTTTAGCCCCCTCGTCTACAGCGGCGTGAGCCTGTACTTGCTGCTCTACGACTGGCACTCGCTGTTCGGATCGATGCTCTGCAACATGAACAAGATCCCCTACATGGGAGCTTACATCGCGACCTCGGCGTGCGGCCTTGTGCTCAGCGTGGCCCTCATCGAAACGGCCGGCCTGGGCGTCTGGGGGCTTGTTTTGGGGCTGGCCCTGCCCCAGCTCGCCTACAACAACTGGAAGTGGCCTCAGGCCGCTGCGAGGGAGATGGGTACGACCGTACCCGCCCTACTTCGGCTGGGGGCTGAATCTTTCCTGTGCAGGAAGGGGAAGTGAGATGGCATTCGCGGACTTCTTGGACGATTGTTACCGCTACACGGGGAGAAAGGTCGTACCCGTGGGGCTGCTGCTTCGTGACCATTCGTTGCGCTACCTGTTGTGCCTGCGGGGGGGGGTGCTTTTGATGCCGTTGCGAAAGCGCATGCAGACGAAGTACGGCCTTGAGCTTGGTAAAGGTGCGAACATTGCTCCGGGGCTTTACTTGGGGCACCCCTACGGCGTAACCGTGAACCCGAAAGCCCGTATCGGCAGGAATTGCAACCTGCACAAGGGCTGCACCATAGGCCAGGAGAACAGGGGCGTGCGGAAGGGCGCGCCGACGCTCGGCGAGCGCGTGTGGATTGGTGCGCATGCGACGGTGGTCGGTGCCGTGACTATTGGGGATGACGTGCTGGTGGCCCCCAACGCGTACGTGAACCGCGATGTCCCTTCCCACTCCATCGTGCTCGGCAACCCATGCAGGGTCATCCCGCGCCACAATGCGACGGAGGGCTATGTGGAGAGATTGGTGTGAGGGCAGCCCGATTTCCATTGCAAGCTTGTGCTGGCAAATGCCGAGCGGGATGAGGCATTCTGACGGAGGTTTTGTTTGACATGAAGGACTTATCCATAGAGGTCGTACGCAGGTGCATGAACAGGTGCCTTCACTGCTCTTCAAGATCATGCCCTGGAGCAGAGGAGACCCTCGGTCTGCCGCTTCTCGAGGCGCTCTCGGAAGAACTCGGGCGATTAAGCGTGGGGAGGGTGTGTCTTTCCGGTGGCGAGCCCCTGCTTCATCCAGACATCGTGCGAATCGTTGAGACGATGGCAAGGCGAGGGGTTGAGGTCGTCGTTTACAGCAGCGGCATTGTCCAGCGCGAAGGGAAGGCTGCGCCGATTTCCAGCTTGCTTGCTGAACAGCTTTCGGAGGCAGGTCTTTCCAGCGTCGTTTTCAACCTGCCGGCCGCGACACCCCAGGTCTATGACTGGATTATGGGTACGACGGGGAGGTTCCCTATCCTGCTGAATAGCATCGAGAACATGAGCGGTGTCGGCACTCGCTGCGAAGCACATTTCGTCCCTATGAGACCAAACCTTGAAGAGGTCGACAAGGTCGTAATGCTCGCGGACAGGCTCGGGCTATCTCGTCTGAGCTTTTTGAAGCTCGTGTCTCACGGACGGGCAGCGGACAACAGAGAGACGCTGGAGCTTTCAGACGTTCAGACGAGGCTGCTTGTGGAGAAGCTTGAGACGCTAAGGCGAGCCCACCCCGATTTGATCAGGGTGGGAATACCGCTCTCTTCTACGGAGTCCCCATGCTCCAGCTGCCATGCAGTTGGTGGCAAGCTCTACGTGAAGTTCGACGGGTCAGTCTACGGTTGCGAGGCATTCAAATACATCAACTTCGTCGGCGAGAAAGGGGAAAACATCGCGCCCATGAAGCTCGGGGATGCCTCAATGAGCCAAATCCTCGAGACGTCGGAGCATCTTGCTCGATGCGTTGGACTCATCAAGATGTATGGGCCTGGAGTCGGTGGGTCCGAACCCTGCCCCGTGCAAGAGTACTTGAAGCACTAAGAGAGAGGAGCCGCAAAATGAGCGTTAGCGGAGCCGGGAGGGGCGGGACTCAAACCTACGCCATAGACGACAAGACCATGATCGAATCGGCGACCTTGCTGGAGGAGTTTGTCCTGCAGGAGGCTGAGAAGCTCGGCTATGTACCGGACGATAAGGGCGAACTACCCTTTCCCTATCCGTTGGATGCGGAGATAATCGGTCGTCGGCGGTCGGGCGGCGTCCTCAAGGAGCTGCTCGTTGGTGATTCGCACGAGATTCCGTATTCGCAGTCGGGGCGCCTTGACGGCCTCTGGGAGAGGCTGATCGATAAGTCCATCTGTTGTCTGCGCTTTTTCGACAAACGAGAGCCATTCCACGATGACCACGAGCTACCCATCGTCGCGTATGGCATGGATTCTCTCCGCGACTATCGCAATCGATATACGGCCTTCGAGGGGCTTATGTATGGTTCTAGCCCCTACTACAGGGACCATGTGTTCCACGTATTTCGAGTGTGGCTCCTCGGGGTGTTCGCCCTCACTCAAGATGCGGCAACCGGTGATGCGGCGGACATGAAGCAGAAGCTTGCGGGCATCCTTAGGCTCGATGGCGGCTCCGATTTCCTTAAGGGCAACTTCTTCGAGATCATGAGCATGTGGACCATCGCGGCGCTCTGCCACGACCTCGGCTACCCGCTCGAGAAGGCCGAGCAGATACTCGGCAAGACCAAGGACATGATGAGGGAGTTCATCCCAAACCCGAACGTCCTCAACAACTTCTCCTTCACGGGAACTCAGGATAACATCAACGACTACGTGCTCAAGTTTATGAGCACGAAGATGGTGAAAGTAGAAGGCGATAAACCTGCAGGCTCGGAAACGGACGGGTGTAGGTTCTACGGGAGGATTCAGCCCAAGTACTACCTCAAGTATGCGAAGTCGCTTGAGCGCTTCAAACACGGCGTTATAGCCTCCGTCATCATTTACAAGATGCTCCTGTTCTTCCTCGAGTCAGACTTCAACATGAACGACGATCACGTCTACTCCCAGGAAGACGCACGGCAGTTCTACATCAGACGCGAGATCCTGAGGGCTATCGCCTCGCATACTTGCTCCGACGCCTATAGCATCCACCTCGTCACGCTCCCCAGCATCTTGTTCGTGTGCGATGAGCTCCAAGAGTGGGGGCGCAAGACTTGGGGTGACATCTACTCCGGCAGTCCGGCCAGGGAAGTGGGACTCATCATCACGAGGCTTGACGAGGATGGAATCGAGATTGAGGAGACGATGAAGCGCGAGGAAGCAAGCGATGTGGCGGCGGAAGCCGACATCGTAAAGCGCGTCTTCGAGTCACAGTACTCGCTCTACAAGACGAAGTTCCGCGACGGGCAAGATACAGCGAAGCGGGACTTCAGTATTCGCAAGACGATGACGATCTCACTTCGTGAGCAGGGAGCTGCGGTGAACAGTATCAAAATTGTCTATGAAATCCCCGCCAAGGGACAGAGTTCCTTCAGGGCCTCGCGGGAGGGGGATGCATCTCGTCGAAGTCAACTGAAGCGTGAAGTCGAGAAGAGGCTGTCCGGAGCCTTGTACTACAGCGATTTCTCCTTTGCGTAGGAGCGTGCGATGAAGCTGGTGTTGAGCCGCAAAAGCCTCGACTCGTCATTCGGGCCATTTCCGAGCCCGGTGCTTCCGGACGGCAGAATGCTGCCGATCTTCATTCCTGACTCTTCGGATTCAAGGGGACTCCCCACATACAACGAGCTTTGGCACGGCGGCTTATGCTTGGGCAGCGTCGTGGAGTCGCTTAGCCGCTCGAAGATTCGGGGCTTTGGGACGGCGCATGTTGACCCTGACCTCGATTGGGAAACAATGCCGAGGCTGGAAGGCTGGCGCCCGGCGTTTGGTCAGCACGGGTCAGCCCTCCGCCATCTGGAGAACCAGTGCGTGGGCATCGGCGACCTGTTCCTGTTCTTTGGGTGGTTTAGGAACGCTGTCTGGCAGGCTGGCAAGCTCAGATATGAAGGTGGGTCACCAGACTTCCAGGCGTTGTATGGGTGGCTGCAGGTTGGTTCCATCGTAGACGCGAACGCGCCGGACCGAGAGGAATGGCTGGAACCCCATCCGCACTTCCAGAGGCCGGAGTTTGGGGCGCACAACAAGGTCTTCGTGGCTTCGGACGAGCTTTGCGTCGGGGGCTGCGGGCTCGGGGTTCCCGGTGGCGGCGTATTCCCAAGGCTGCACGATGCCCTTGTTCTCACGGAGCCAGGCAAATCGAGGTCAAACTGGTCACTTCCCGCTTGCTTTTATCCCGCTGGAAGGAAGCCTCTGACATACCACGGCGACATGAGCCGCTGGAAGTTGGAAGGGGATAAGGTCCTCTTGCGCTCAGTCGGGCGCGGGCAGGAGTTCGTCCTCGACTGCGACGAGTACCCGGAGATCTTAGATTGGCTTCAGCGCGACATTTTCTACAACGCTCTTTGTTTCTAATAGGCCAGCGGGCCGAGGCGGTGTAGTGGAGGAATGGATGAACACAGCTGTAGAACCGACAACGTTCACGGTAGAATCAGGTTGACGAGGATTGAGGACGACCTCGCACACAAGCCGGTGTTCAACAGGCTGCACCACGTCTACCAGAACTCGAGCGCGTTTCTCATCTGGCGGAGTGTGCGCACACAGAGGTACGAGCACTCGCTCGGAACCATGATGATCGCGGGCTCCATGTTCTTCAAGACTGTGCAGAACACAGATTCAGCAGTGCTCGACAGGTTCTATAAGCTTTACGCCGAGGACGTGAAGAAACTCGTTGCGAGTGAGTGCCTTCTTCGGGATCATCCCGGTCTCAGTGCTGCTGGGGTCAGCGGTAGGGCTGACCGTCTTCTTGAGGGCGGGAGTCCCTTTTATTGTCGATTCTAGCAGTCAAGAAAACAGGTGCATCCCCGAATGGTCGTTGCTTTTTGAGCAGCGTGGTCATTAAGAATTGAGCAGAAAGAGCACTAGGGCCGCGCCCCTT
>ERZ1106915.1378-NODE-1378-length-20929-cov-3.613299_pt1 | contig 20929 bp, 20 predicted proteins | sample MGYA00403653_ERZ1106915 | MGnify/ENA primary metagenome ERZ1106915 (study PRJEB35170, sample SAMEA104062404) | human gut metagenome | biome: human gut; feature: human-associated habitat; material: faeces | place: Denmark | collected 2012-06-06 ... | reverse complement strand
CCTGGGCTACGCCCCGGTGATCCGGGACGTCTTCGCCCCGGAGAAGGGGGAGTTTTTGTCTCTCGTGACCCTGGGGTATTCGGACGCCCATCCCCTGGCACCCAAGCGGAAGAGCGGCCGCTTTGAGATCCGCTGAGACCACATTTCCCCGGCCAGGCCGGGAAGGAGACTGACTATGGCATATAACGTCGCGTTTATTTCCCTGGGATGCGCCAAAAACCAGGTGAACTGCGAGCAGATGATGGCGTCCGTCCAGGCCGCCGGCCACACCATCCAGGCCCAGCCGGAGGGTGCCGATGTGGTGGTGGTGAACACCTGCGGCTTCCTGCAGTCCGCCTGCGAGGAGGCCATCGACAACATCCTGGAGATGGCGGAGCTGAAGCGCGCCGGCCAGGTGAAAAAGATCCTGGTCACCGGCTGCATGACCCAGCGGTACAAGCAGGACGTGCTGAACGAACTGCCGGAGGTGGACGGCATCCTGGGCACCGGCAGCTACGGCGACATCTGTGATGCCATTGACGAGGTGATGGGTACCTCTGGCCTGCGGCCCTGCCACCTGGGCAACATCCACACCGCCCCCCAGGATGGGGAGCGGATCCTGTCCACGCCCCCCTGGTATGCCTACCTCCGCATCGCCGAGGGATGCGACAACCACTGCGCCTACTGCGTGATCCCCTCCCTCCGGGGCAAGTACCGCAGCCGCCCCATGGTGGGACTGCTGCAAGAGGCGAAGGAGCTGGCGGACGCCGGGGTGAAGGAGCTGCTGGTGATCGCCCAGGACATCACCCGGTACGGTACGGACCTGAGCGGGGAGCACCAGCTGGCGTCTCTCCTGCGGGAGCTGTGCAAGCTGGACTTCCACTGGATCCGGCTCCACTACCTGTACCCGGACGAGATCACCGAGGACCTGATCGACACCATCGCCCAGGAGCCCAAGATCGTCAAGTACCTGGACATCCCCATCCAGCACTGCAACGACGCCATTTTGAAGGCCATGAACCGCCGGGACACCAAGGCGGAGCTGCTGGAGCTGTTCGCCAAACTCCGCTCCCGGATCCCCGGCCTGGTGCTGCGGACCAGCCTCATCACCGGCCTGCCCGGCGAGGGCGAGGCGGAGTTGGAGGAGCTGTGTGTCTTTCTCCGGGAGACAAAGATCGAACGGGCTGGGGTGTTCCCCTTCTCCCCGGAGGAGGGCACCCGGGCGGCCCAGATGGACCACGTGGACATGGAGGAGGCCCGCCGCCGGGCGGAGCTGGTGGTGGACGTCCAGTCCGACATCATCGACGCGTACAACGAGTCCGTCCTGGGCACGGAGCGGGAGGTGCTGTGCGAGGGCTTCGACAGCCAGGCCCAGATGCACTTCGGCCGCAGCTACGCCGAGTCCCCGGACATCGACGGCCGCATCTGGTTTGACGCGGACCGGGAGATTGCGCCGGGCACCTTTGTGACCGTCCGGCTCACCGGCGTCATGGACGGCGAGCTGACCGGAGAACTGGCGGAGGGGTGAGCAGCCATGAATTTGCCTAATAAATTGACGCTTCTGCGCATTATATTGATCCCGGTTTTCATGGCAGTGCTGTACTGGGGCTTCCCCGGCGCCACGTACGTGGCCCTGGCCATCTTCATCATCGCCAGCCTGACGGACATGCTGGACGGCAAGATCGCCCGGAAGTACAACCTGGTGACGGACTTCGGCAAGTTCGCCGACCCCCTGGCGGACAAGATGCTGGTGACGGCTGCCATGCTGTGGTTCGTGGAGATCGGGCAGATGCCCGCCTGGATGCTGCTCATCGTCATCTGCCGGGAGTTCGCCGTCAGCGGCCTGCGGATGATCGCCAGCGACAAGGGCCGGGTCATCGCCGCCGGGTGGTCCGGCAAGGTCAAGACCGCCAGCACCATGGTGTGCATCTGCCTGATGCTCTTCGGCATCCCCCACTGGCTGAATCTGGTGTGCCAGGGCGTCATTCTGGTGACCACCGTCTACTCCGGCGTGGAGTACTTCGCCAAAAACTGGGATGTATTCAAAGAAAACTGAAAAGCGGAGGATATGAAAATGGGCACTGATAGCACGAATAGCATAATACTGTTTCCCGACTATCAGGAGTGCAAGGAAAAGGTGGATCGGCTGCGAACGGAGCTGTCCATGCTTTTGCTGGAGCGGGATGAGCTGGAGTTTGTGATCTGCAAGAACATTGAAGGTGCCTATTATCTGAAGTTGGGCGCCATAGAGTACAAGGCCTATGAGGCGGAGTGCGCTGCGCTCAGGCTAAAAAGAATGGTGGAGCTGGTCCAGGCGCGGATAAATCGACAGGAAAAGGTCATCATAGCAGACGTTGAGCGGGTCCTAGATGAAGAATTTGCAGAGTATCAAAGGAAATTAAACCGTCAAATTGAAAAGATGAACGAGGCCCTTGAGCGGAGTCGGAGCAGAATCCTGACGGACGCAGAGGCAGAAGAGCTTAAAAAGTTGTACCGCAGCATTGTCAAGCGCCTGCACCCCGATGTAAACCCGAATGTAACGCAATCGCAGCTCCGCCTTTTGACGAATGCCATATCCGCCTATAAAAACGGCGACCTTGCCGCCATGCGGATTATAGCGACCATGGTCGCAGAGCCGGTGCTGCCGGACAGAGCCCGGGAGGCTATGCACATGTTGACAGAGGAGAGCCGACGGCTTGAAACAATGCTTTCCTCCGTTCGGGAGCAAATAGCCGACATAAAGAGCCGCTTCCCCTACACGGTCAAAGACATCGTGGAGGACCCCCAAAAGGAGCAGCAGCGGCGGGAAGAGATTGAAAGCGCCTTGGCGCAGTATCAGGAGCTTATAAAAAAATACAAGGCAAGGTTAGCAGAAATGCTGGGAAAGAATGATGCATGATATTGCCAAAATCGAAAACGGCGGCTTAGTCAGCCTGCTGCACGGCAAGGGCGGCGAGCTGACCATTCCCAAGCCCTTTGAAAAGGATATATTCCTTTTTGATACCTATATTGCAGGAACAACCCACATCGAGGGCATGGAGGAACTGGAGCCCTACATCCATATAGACGACAGGCTGGATTTTTTCCGTGAGCCGGATAACCGATATGATCCGGAAGCCATTGTAATAAAAACGGCCGCCGGGGCAAAGATCGGTTATGTGCCGAGGCAGGACAATGTGATTTTTGCCCGGCTGATGGATGCGGGTAAGCTCTTGTTCGGTCGCATTTCACAGAAGAAGAAAAAGGGCAGCTGGGTCAAAATAGGCATAAAGGTATTCCTCCACGAATAGCAAAAAGATACCGGCCCGTTTTTATCCGCCTGCGTCCGCATAGAGGGAGACTGCAGAGCGTACCGGAGTGCCGGAACCCTTGACAGGTGGGGAAAAGCCTGCTAAAATGGCTGTAAACTACATAGCACGTTGATCGGAAAGAGTACGCCCGGCGCTCCGGGCAGAGAGGGATGGCCACCGGCTGCAAGCCGTCCTGCGGAGCAAGGGAGGAAAGTGCGTCCGGGAGTGCGGGGGATGCAGACGCCCTCCGGCAGGCCGCCGTCACCGGCCATAGAGCGATAAACGAGAGTGGAACCGTGGAGCAGCCGCTTCGCCTCTCATGCCTGCGGGCATGGGAGGCGTTTTCTGTTCTGCACGGAGCTTTCCGAATTTTGCAGCTAAAATTTGCAGCCAAAAGGAGCTTGACTATGTATCTGTATAATTCTGTCACCCATAAGAAGGAGGAGTTCCGGACCCACACGCCGGGCCACGTGGAGATGTATACCTGCGGCCCCACGGTGTATCACTTTGCCCACATCGGCAACCTCCGCAGCTACATCATGGAGGATGTGCTGGAGAAGTTCCTGCGCTGGTCGGGCTATAATGTGAACCGGGTGATGAACATCACCGACGTGGGCCACTTGAGCTCTGACGCGGACACCGGGGAGGACAAGATGCTCAAGGGCGCCCGCCGGGAGCACAAGACCGTCATGGAGATCGCCCAGTTTTACACGGACGCCTTTTTCTCCGACTGCTCCAAGCTGAACATCAAGACACCCGACGTGGTCCAGCCCGCCACCGGACTGATCGACGACTTTATCAAAATCGTCTCCGGCCTGCTGGACAAGGGCTACGCCTATCTGGCGGGGGGCAACGTGTACTTTGATACCTCCAAGCTGGAGCGGTACTATGTGTTCAACGACCACGACGAGGAGGATCTGGCCGTGGGCGTCCGGGAGGGCGTGGAGGAGGACACCAACAAGCGCAATAAAAACGACTTTGTCCTCTGGTTCACCAAGTCCAAGTTTGAGGACCAGGCCCTGAAGTGGGATTCCCCCTGGGGCGTGGGCTACCCCGGCTGGCACATCGAGTGCTCCGGCATCTCCCTGAAGTACAACGGGGAGTATCTGGACCTCCACTGCGGCGGCATTGACAACGCGTTCCCCCACCACACCAACGAGATCGCCCAGTCGGAGAGCTATCTGGGCCACTCCTGGTGCAAGCAGTGGTTCCATGTTCACCACCTGAACACCAACTCCGGCAAGATGTCCAAGTCCAAGGGGGAGTTCCTGACAGTCTCCCTCCTGGAGGAGAAGGGATACGACCCCCTGGCCTACCGCTTCTTCTGCCTGCAGAGCCACTACCGCAAGGGGCTGGTGTTCTCCTGGGAGAATCTGGACAACGCCGCTGGGGCCTATCAGAAGCTGGTGGCGAAGATCGCCGCAGTGGATCCCAAGGACGGGGATGTGGATGAGGCTGTTCTGGCGGAATACAAGGAAAAATTCGCCAATCAGGTGGGCAATGACCTGAACACCTCCATGGGCGTGACCGCCCTGTACGACGCCTTGAAGGCCAAGACCAACGGGGCCACCAAGCTTGCCATCCTGGATAGTTTTGACCAGGTGCTGTCCCTGGACCTGCTGGCCAAGGCGGCCAAGGTGCGGGAGGAGCAGTCCAGGGCCAAAGCTGCCCGGACCGCTGGCGGCTACACCGTCACCGGGGAGGGCGACCCTGAGATCGACGCCCTGGTCCTGGCCCGGGGCGAGGCCAAAAAGGCCAAGAATTTTGCCGAGGCTGACCGGATCCGGGATGAATTGAAGGCAAAGGGCATCGAGGTCACTGACGTGCCCGGCGGAGCGGTTTGGAAGAGAATTTGAGTCTGGTATGGAATCAGGAGAGCCTCGGTCATGGCCGGGGCTCTCCTGATGGTCAACGTGAGAAAATCGGTTCAAAAGGGTGGGCCGATGTGTGCTTTCCGCCTCTTTTACGGCGTTCCTTTATGCGAATACGCCTTGTACAAGGATCATGTAAAGCCCGGTAGCCCCAAAAATGGAGATCAGGTCGTTGCCCTTCCAGAGGTGGAGGAGCACCGCCGCCGCGCCTGCCAGCAGGGTGGGGACCCACCCCGCCGGGGTGGAGAAGGTGACCCCCTTCATGCAGTAGACGATCAGCATGGCGATGATGGCAGGGGGCAGGACCTTGCCCAGGTACAGCACGATTTTTGGGGGATGCTCTCCGCGGTCGAACAGCAGAAAGGGCAGGGCCCGGGTCAAAAAGGTCACGGCGGACATGACGGCGATGGAGGCCAGCGCCTCCGCGGCGGTCAGCTGCATGGTACTTCCTCCTTTTTTGCCTCATAACAGTCATCCAGTTTGGGACGCAGGGCAGTCAATGCCAGAACGATCAGTCCCAGGGCGGGGAGGAGCATCTCCTCCGCACCCACCAGCATCAGGCTGAGCAGGGTGGCCGCGCCCCCCAGAAGGGCGGGGAGGTGGCTCCCGGCCTTTTTCCACTGGCCCACAGCGATAACCAGAAACAGCGCCGTCATGGCGAAGTCCACTCCGGTGGTGTCCAGCCCCAGGGCGGCGCCCAGCACAGAACCCAGGACCGACCCCAGAATCCAGTAGCTGTGGTCCAGCATGGCCACGGCAAAGTAGTAGTCATGCTCCTCCACCCCTGCTGGGGCCCGGGCGGAGCTGAGCAGGGCATAGGTCTCGTCGGTCAGGGAGAAGATCATGTAAAACTTTCGGGCCCCCATTCCCCGGAACTTTTCCAGCATGGAAAGGCCGTACACCAGATGGCGGAAATTGATCATCAGCGTCAAAAACGCCACCTGGCTCAGAGAAGCCCCAGTGGCCAGCAGAGAGACACCCAGATACTGTCCGGAGCCCGCATAAATGGTCATGCTCATCAGCAGAGCCCAACCCACGCCGTAGCCCGCTGTTTCCAGCATCAGACCGAAGGCCATGCCGATGGCCAGATACCCCATCAAAACCGGAACCGTCGCCGGAAAGGCGGCGGTCAAGGCTTTTCGATTCATGGATTCTACACCTCATTTACAACAGTTTCTCCTCATTTTACTCGTTTTTTTTCGCTGACGCAATCCCCATATCCGCAATTTTCGGGGCGGATTGGAAAATCGGTCAGCTGCAGACCTTCTTCAAAATGGGTCTTTGCACAGTGCAGGAAGTTTAAAGCATTATAAAACGTATCAACAGACGGAAGAAAGCAGGAGTATCAGATAAGGAAGTGTGGTCAGATGAAAAAGATACTTTTTGTGTGTCACGGCAATATTTGCAGAAGCCCCATGGCGGAGTTTGTGATGAAGGATCTGTCCCGCAAGGCGGGGCTGGAGGAGGCTCTGCGTATTGCGTCCGCCGCCACCAGCACAGAGGAGATCGGGAACCCGGTCTATCCGCCGGCCCGGCGCAAGCTGGCGGAGCACCAGATCAGCTGCGCCGGAAAGACGGCACGCCAGCTCCGGCGGGAGGACTATCAGGAGTATGATTTCCTGGTGGGGATGGACCATGCCAATCTGTGCAATATGCGGCGGATGCTGGGCGGGGATCCGGAGGGGAAGCTGTCCCTGCTGCTGGACCACGCCGGGCGTTCGGGGGAGGAGATCGCCGATCCCTGGTATACTGGGGACTTTGAGGAGACCTACCGGGACGTCCTGGCGGGGTGTCAGGGACTGTTGGATCGGATCCAGGGAACACACCATCTATAAAAATGACAGAGAGCCCGGGCCGGCGGCCCGGGCTTCTTCTGTGGTGAAGCAGCGGATAAAATCTGGAGAACTGCACAAAATCAGATGTTGACCGAAAATTTGCAGATATTGACACAGCGGGGCTCAGCGCTTGGCTCCTTCTGGAAGGACCAGAGCGTTGCTGCTGAGGTATTCCCGGGCATAGCGGCCGGGGGAGGTGCCGGTGAGGTGGCCAAAGGTGCGGATGAAGTGGGAGTTGTCGGAAAATCCGGACATTTCACCAGCTTGCTGGACGCTGATTCCCTCTTTGAGCAGTTGGCGCGCCCGGAGCACCCGGCTGTATATAATGTATTCCATCACGGAAAAGCCGGTGGCTGATTTAAAGACCCGGCAGAGATAGTGCTTGCTGATAAAAAATTTCCCAGCGATCTGGTCCAGCGTGAGGGGATCGGCCAAATTGTCCCGGATATAGTCCAGAATGGGAGCGACGCGGAGAAAATCCTTATTGCGGATGGCCTCTCCGGCGGTGGCGGCGTTGAGCAGGGGGGCTACCTGGATCAAAAGGTCCAGAAGCGCCACGGTCTGGTGGATGTCGCTGCCGAAGCTGCCGTCATTTTTGTTGCGCTCCAGGGCTTGAAAGCGCTCGATGATGCCGATCATCTGCTCATTGGTCATCCCGGCCCGGAGGAAGGCGGCGTTGCCGATCTGGGTGAAATCGGTCTGTGGGGTGGACAGAGCGGTGAGCGCTTTCAGGCCGATATGCAGCACATAGCGGGCGTGAAATCCGGTGGCGATGGTGCGGTGCAGGGTATTTTCCCCGATCAGATAGAGCGTTCCCCGGCGCAGGGGATAGACCTGGTCATTGACGAAAATATTGCCCGGGCTGGTCAGGGGGAGCAGCAGCTCGCAGTAATCATGGAAGTGCAGGCGGCTCATGCTCCAGGTATCGTTGTGATTGAGCTGAAGGTGGAAATCCACATTGGTCATTCTGGGGCCTCCTATGGATGTACTGTTTAAAATGGGCAAAAAATTCTGAAAACACTTGCCTGTTTTTGTTCCCTGTGATATTATAGCATAGGAAGCGAAGATATGCAAACTTTTTGCCAAATTCCCCAAAGACCTTTTGCATATCTTGTGCTACACTGGCCCTTGATGAACCGCGCATACCTCTTTCAGAGCCGCGGACACAAGCGCCGCGGGAAGTACATCAAAACAATTAGTGTAATGGGGGTTTTATTTATGAACAAAGTATACACCTTGCACGACGCGGTCGCGAAATTCGTCGAGAGCGGAGACTGCATCTGCTTCGGCGGCTTTACGACGAACCGGAAGCCCTACGCCGCAGTGGGCGAGATCCTGCGCCAGGGTCAGACGGACTTCACCGTCTGGGCCGGTCCTGCCGGCGGCGATTGGGACATGATGATCGGCGAAGGCCGCGTCAAGGCGTACATCAACTGCTACACTGCCAACTCCGGCTACACCAACGTCTCCCGCCGCTTCCGCGCCGCTATCGAGAAGGGCGAGCTGACCTATGAGGACTACTCCCAGGATGTCCTGATGCTCCAGCTCCATGCCGCCTCCCTGGGCCTGCCCTTCCTGCCCGTCCGCCTGATGCAGGGTTCCGGCCTGATGAAGTACTGGGGCATCAGCGAGGAGCAGCGCAAGGCCCTGGAGAAGGTGGATGACCTGAAGTGCGTCGAGATCGACAACCCCTTCAAGCCCGGCGAGAAGGTGGTCGCGGTCCCCGTGCCCAAGCTGGACACCGCCATCATCCATGTGCAGAAGGCCAGCCCCGACGGCACCTGCATCATCGAGGGCGACGAGTTCCACGATGTTGATGTGGCCGTGGCTGCCCGCAAGGTCATCGTGACCTGCGAGGAGCTGGTGAGCGATGAGTACATCCGCCGCGATCCCACCCTGACCCGCATCTTCGGCGAGTGCGTCAGCGCTGTGGTCCACTGCCCCTACGGCGCTTGGCCCTCCCAGTGCTACAACTACTATGACAACGACTCCCACGCCCTGAAGGAGTACGACAAGGCCTCCAAGTATCAGGACGCCGAGGACGCCAAGGCCCAGCTGGCCAAGGCCGCTGCCAAGGCGGAGAAGGCCGCCGCCGCCAAGCCCGATGACGCCAAGCTGGCCGAGGCCGCTGCCAAGGCCAAGAAGGCCGCTGAGGACGCCGCCGCCGGCGTGGCTATCCCTGAGACCTTCAAGGATTACCTGGAGAAGTGGGTTTACAGCGTGAAGGACAATGAGGAGCTGCTGGACAAGGTGGGCGGTTCCCGTCTGATGCGCCTGAAGAACGAGCCCCACCTGGGTTATTCCACCAGACACTAAGTTGAAGTTGGGAGGTTATGACAATGTCTGATTATACAAAGTATACCAAGCAGGAAATGCAGGCTTACGCCATTGCTAAGAACATCAAAGAGAACCAGATCGTCATCGTGGGCACCGGCCTTCCCCTGATCGGCGCCTCCCTGGCTAAGCGGGCGGTCTGCCCCTCCTGCCACCCCATCGTGGAGAGCGGCCTGATGGACTGCTCCCCCGTGGAGGTCCCCCGTTCCGTGGGCGACAACCGCTTCATGGCCCACTGTGCTGTGCAGTGGCCCAACATCCGCTTCATCGGCTTCGAGGCCAATGAGTGGCTGCACGACGAGGACCGCCTGGTCGCCTTCATCGGCGGCGCCCAGATCGACCCCTACGGCAACGTGAACTCCACCTGCATCTACGGCAAGGGCGACTATGTCAAGCCCCAGACCCGCTTTACCGGCTCCGGCGGCGCCAACGGCATCGCCACCTACTGCAACACCATCATCATGATGCAGCACCAGAAGCGCCGCTTTATGGAGAAGATCGACTATATCACCTCCTGCGGCTGGATGGATGGCCCCGGCGGCCGTGAGAAGGTCGGCCTGCCCGGCAACCGCGGTCCCCAGATGGTGGTCACCGATCTGGGCATCATGAAGTTCGACGAGGAGACCAAGCGGATGTATCTGGCCTATTACTATCCGTTCTCCTCCCCCGAGATGGTCCAGGAGAACACCGGCTTCGAGGTGGACGTGTCCCGCGCCGAGCTGATGGAGGGTCCCGGCCCTGAGATCATCAAGCTGATCCGCGAGGAGATCGATCCCGGTCAGGCCTTCATCAAGGTCCCCAAGGACTGATTCAAGACCTTATGATCCCCAGGTGCGGCGCCCCGAGCCGCCGCACCTGCTGAAATCAAACGTATATAGGAGGAGTTAACATGGGTAATTATTCCATGCCCCGCTATTTCCAAAATATGCCCACCGTCGGCAAGCCTGTCCGCGCCAACGCGGAGAATGTGGCTGAGCTGCGGGCCATCGAGGACGACATCCACGCCCACGTTGTGGAGGGCCTGAACAACGGCAAGGCCGACGAGGCCATGAACGCCAAGGGCCAGCTTACTGCCATGCAGCGCATTGCCCTGCTGGTGGATCCCGGCACCTGGTGCCCCCTGAACAGCCTGTACAACCCGGAGCACAACAAGACCGGCACCACCTCCATCGTCAAGGGCCTGGGCCGTGTTAACGGCAAGTGGTGCTGCATCATCGCTTCCGACAACAAGAAGCATGCCGGCACTTGGGTGCCCGGCCAGGCGGACAACCTGCTCCGCGGATCTGACACCGCCAAGCGTCTGCGCATCCCCCTGATTTACCTGCTGGAGTGCGCCGGCGTGGAGCTGGATAAGCAGGAGAAGGTGTACCCCAACCGCCGGGGCGGCGGCACTCCCTTCTACCGCAACTCCGAACTGAACCAGATGGGTATCCCCGTCATCGTGGGCATCCACGGCACCAACCCCGCCGGCGGCGGCTACCACTCCATCTCTCCTACCGTGCTGATCGCCCATGAGAAGGCCAACATGGCCGTGGGCGGCGCCGGCATCGTGGGCGGCATGAACCCCAAGCCCCATGTGGACATGGAGGCCGCCCTGGCCCAGATCGAGGCCACCAAGGGCCTGCGTGCCGATCCTCCCGGATCTGTCTCCATCCACTACGGCGTCACCGGCTTCTTCCGCGAGGTGTACAACGAGCAGGAGGGCGTCATCGCCGGCATCAAGAAGTATGTGGATATGCTGCCCACCTACGACCTGGAGTTCTTCCGCGTGGATGAGCCCCAGTCTCCCGCCGCCTCCGACGTGGAGCTGTATGACCTGGTGCTGAACAACAAGAACCGTCCCTATGATATGTACTCCGTCATTGCCCGCCTGTTTGACGGCAGCCAGTTCATGGAGTACAAGAAGGGCTACGGTCCTGAGATGATCACCGGCATCGCCAAGGTGGACGGCCTTCTGGTGGGCGTCGTGGCCAACCAGCAGGGCGTGTTCCCCAACTACCCCGAGTACAAGATGGAGAAGTACGGCCAGTCCATGGGCGCCGGCGGCAAGCTGTACCGCCAGGGCCTGATCAAGATGAACGAGTTCGTCACCCTGTGCGCCCGTGACCGCCTGCCCATGATCTGGATCCAGGATACCACCGGCATCGACGTGGGTGATGACGCCGAGGTCGCCGAGCTGCTGGGCCTGGGCCAGTCCCTGATCTACTCCATCCAGAACAGCAAGCTGCCCATGATGGAGATCACCCTGCGCCGCGGCACCGCCGCCGCCCACTACGTCCTGGGCGGCCCTCAGGGCAACGACAACAACGCCTTCTCTCTGGGCACTGCCGCCACTGAGATCAACGTCATGAACGGCAAGACCGCCGCCAACGCCATGTACACCGGCCGTCTGGCCAAGGATCAGAAGGCGGGCAAGGATCTGCAGCCCACCATCGACAAGATGAACGCCCTGATCGATGACTATGATGTCAAGTCCAAGCCCCTGTTCTGTGCCCAGGCCGGCCTGGTGGACGAGATCGTGGATATGCCCATGATGCGCAACTACATCGTGGCCTTCACCGATTCCTGCTACCAGAACCCCGAGAGCATCTGCCCCTTCCATCAGATGCTGCTGCCCCGCACCATCAAGGACTACGACAGCCTGAAGAAGTAAGGATTTCAACGCGGGCGCGGGGGCGATGCTCCCGCGCCCGGAGAACAGCGTTTTTGGGGTGGAGGGTTCCCCGAACGAAATTTCAAAGCATGGAGAATCATCAAATATGAGTATTTATACCTTAGGAATTGACATCGGGTCCACCGCCTCCAAGTGTGTGATGCTGAAAGACGGCAAGGAGATCGTGGCCAAGTCCCTGATCGCGGTGGGCGCCGGCACCAGCGGGCCCCAGCGGGCCATTGCCGAGGTGCTGGAGAATGCCGGCAAGACCGAGGCGGATATGGCTTATACCCTGGCCACCGGCTATGGCCGGAACTCCTTGGAGGAGATCGCCGATCACCAGATGAGCGAGCTGAGTTGTCACGCCCGGGGCGCCACCTTCCTGTTCCCCGATGTCCACACTGTGATCGACATCGGAGGCCAGGATGTGAAGGTGCTCCAGATCGACAACGGCGTAATGACCAACTTCGTGATGAACGACAAGTGTGCCGCCGGCACTGGCCGGTTCCTGGACGTGATGGCCCGGGTTCTGGAGGTGAAGGTGGAGGATCTGGGGACCTTGGGCTCCCAGTCCACCAAGTATGTGGGGATCAGCTCCACCTGCACTGTGTTCGCCGAGAGTGAGGTTATCAGCCAGCTGTCCATGGAGACCAACAAGTGCGACATCATCAACGGTATCCACCACTCTGTGGCCAACCGGGTGGCCGGTCTGGCGCACCGGGTGGGCGTACGGGACCAGGTGGTCATGACCGGCGGCGTTGCCCAGAACATCGGCATCGTCAACGCCCTTCAGGAGCAGCTGGGCCACACCATCCACACCTCGCCCCTCACCCAGTATAACGGCGCTCTGGGCGCCGCCCTGTTTGCCTATCAGAAGTATCTGAAGGAGCAGAAGGGCTAACGGTTCCCGCAAGGGAACTGCCCCCTGTTTTATCACGATCCGCATTGAACTTCCCCGCCAGGGGAGGCCGTGTGGAAAACGACCCAATCAACCTCACAACAAAATTCGGTTAGGAGGAATTTACAATGGCTAAAGAAGTAAGTCCTGGCGTCAAGGCTCTGCGCAAGGTCGTGGATGACGTTCATGCCGACGCCCGCCGTGCCCATGCTGAGGGCAAGCTGGTGGGCTGGTCCAGCTCCAAGTTCCCCTGTGAGCTGGCCGCCGCCTTCGATCTGGACGTGATGTATCCCGAGAACCAGGCCGCCGGTATCGCCGCCAACCGCGACGGTGAGATCATGTGCCAGGCCGCCGAGGACCTGGGCTTCGACAACGACATCTGCGGCTACGCCCGCATCAGCCTGGCCTATGCCGCCGGAAAGCGCGCTTCCCGCAAGTTCGACCCCGAGACCCTGGAGTATATCATCAATCCCAACAGCGGCAAGCCCCTGAAGGACGAGAACGGCAATGTGGTCATCGATCCTGAGACCGGCAAGCCCAAGAAGGACCCCAAGACCCAGGTGCCCTACACCGTGCTGGATGACATCTTCGAGATCGAGGCTCTGCCTGAGACCACCGAGAAGGAGATCGCCTATAAGAACTTCCGCCGGGAGGCCATCAAGCCCTACCGTCAGATGCGGATCCCCCAGCCCGACTTCGTGCTGTGCTGCAACAACATCTGCAACTGCATGACCAAGTGGTATGAGAACATCGCCCGTATGTGCAACATCCCCCTGATCATGATCGACATCCCCTACAACAACACCGTGGAGGTCCACGACACCAACGTGGCCTATGTCCGCGCCCAGTTTGACCAGGCTATTAAGGAACTGGAGAAGCTGACCGGCAAGAAGTTCGACCAGGAGAAGTTCGACCAGGCCTGTGCCAACGCCAACCGCACCGCCAGCGCCTGGCTGCGCGTCTGCGATTACCTGCAGTACAAGCCCGCTCCCTACTCTGGTTTCGACCTGTTTAACCACATGGCCGACATCGTGACCGCCCGCGCCAAGCCCCAGGCCGCCGAGGCCTTCGAGCTGCTGGAGAAGGACCTGGAGAAGGCCATCAAGGAAGGCACCACCACCACTCCCTTCCCCGAGAAGTACCGCGTGATGTTCGAGGGCATTCCCTGCTGGCCCAAGCTGCCCAACCTGTTCAAGCCTCTGAAGGCCAACGGTGTCAACGTCACCGCCGTGGTGTATGCTCCCGCCTTCGGCTTCGTGTACAACGGGCTGGACGAGATGGCCCGCGCCTACTATAAGGCCCCCAACTCCGTGTGTATCGAGCAGGGCGTGGATTGGCGTGAGGGCATCTGCCGGGACAACAAGGTGGACGGCGTGCTGGTCCACTACAACCGCTCCTGTAAGCCCTGGTCCGGCTATATGGCCGAGATGCAGCGCCGCTTTACCAAGGATCTGGGTGTGCCCTGCGCCGGTTTCGACGGCGACCAGGCCGATCCCCGGAACTTTAACGAGGCCCAGTATGAGACCCGTGTCCAGGGTCTGGTCGAGGCCATGGAGGCCAATCAAGCTGCGAAGGAGGGCGCTGAGAAATGAGCACCGAGGTTTTTCTGAACGAGTTTGCGGAGATTTCCGAGCATCCTTACCGGATCCTCTCCCAGTACAAGAAGGAAGGTAAGAAGGTCATCGGCGTGCTGCCCTACTACGCTCCCGCGGAGCTGGTGGTTGCCGCCGGCATGGTGCCCATGGGCATCTGGGGCAGCAACAAGAAGACCATCGCCCATGCCAAGGAGTACTGCGCCACCTTCTACTGCACCATCGCTCAGCTGGCGCTGGAGATGCTGCTGGACGGTACCCTGGATCAGCTGGACGGCCTCATCACCCCCACCATCTGCGACACCCTGCGTCCCATGAGCCAGAACTTCCGCGTGGCCATGGAGGGCAAGCTGCCCTGCATCTTCCTGGCCCATCCCCAGCAGCGCAAGCCCGCCTTCGGCCTGCAGTTCACTATGGACCAGTATCAGCACATCAAGACTGAGCTGGAGAAGATCGCCGGCAAGACCATCACCGATGACGACCTGCGCGCCGCCATCAAGGTGATGAACAAGAGCCGCGCCGCCCGCCGCGCCTTCGTGCAGCTGGCCAACGAACACTGCGACGTGATCTCCGCTGTGAAGCGCTCCGCCGTGCTGCGCGCCGCCTGGTTCATGGAGCCCGCCGCCTATGCGGAGAAGCTGGAGGCCCTGAACGCCGAGCTGGCCAAGCTGCCCGCCGCCGACTGGAAGGGCAAGAAGATCGTCACCTCCGGCATCATCTGCGACAACCCCAAGCTGCTGCAGATCTTTGACGACAACAAGATCGCCATCGCCGCCGACGACGTGGCCCAGGAGAGCCGCGCGTTCCGTGTGGACGCCAGCGAGGAGGGCGATCCCATGATGGCCCTGGCCCAGCAGTTTGCCGACCAGGATTACGACATCCTCCTCTATGATGAGCACTCTGAGCAGAACCGCCGTGCCGACTTTGTGGTAGATAAGATCAAGAAGTCCGGCGCGCAGGGCCTGGTGCTGTTCATGCAGCAGTTCTGTGACCCCGAGGAGATGGAATATCCCTACCTGAAGAAGGCGCTGGACGCCGCTGATATTCCCCACATCAAGCTGGGCGTGGATCAGCAGATGCGGGACTTTGGCCAGGCCAGCACCGCCATCCAGGCGTTTGCGGACGTCCTGTAAGGGGTAAGCCGGCGGGATAAAAAATCTGCGGAGATTCTTGACAGTTATCCTGCAAAAATGATACAATGAACCCAATTTCGGTTCCCCACCTGAGCAAAATGACAGGTGGGGAATCGTGGCAAACGTCCGGTGGCCGACCAGGTCAGAAGGACACGAAGCCATATTTTTCAGAAAAGGGGAAAACAACTATGAACTACAATGTGACCGTCAACGGTAAGGTGTACAGCGTGACCGTGGAGAAGACCGGCGCCGCTGCTCCCGCTGCTGTTGCTGCCCCCGTAGCTGCCGCGCCTGTGGCTGCTGCTCCCGCCCCCGCCGCCGCCCCCGCGCCTGCTGCTGCTCCCGCTCCCGCCGCGGCTCCCGCCCCTGCTGCTGCTCCTGCTGCTGCTCCTGCCGCTGTGGCCGCTGGTGAGACCGCGGTGAACAGCCCCATGCCCGGCAACATTTTCAAGGTGGAGTGCAAGCCCGGCCAGGCTGTGAAGGCCGGCGACGTGCTGATCGTGCTGGAGGCCATGAAGATGGAGATCGAGGTCTCCGCTCCTGTGGACGGCACTGTCAAGTCTGTGGCCGTCAATGTGGGCGCCACTGTGAACACCGACGACCTGCTGGTCACCATCGGTTGAAAGGAGGGGTAAAGTATGGATTTCTTAGTTGAAGTTGTTACCAAAATCGCACAGGGTTCCGGCTTTGCCGCTCTGGACATCAAGACCGTTATCATGTTGGGCGTTGCCTGCGTCCTGCTGTATATGGGCATCGGCAAGGGCTTTGAGCCTCTGCTGCTGGTCCCCATCGCCTTCGGTATGCTGCTGGCCAATCTGCCTGTCACCGGCCTGTTTGCCGAGCCTGTCTATGACCCGGTAACGCACAGCGGTACGGTGGGCTTTATGTGGGTACTCTATCAGGGCGTCCAGTATGCCATCTATCCGTCGATCATCTTTATGGGAATTGGCGCTATGACCGACTTCGGTCCTCTGCTGGCCAACCCCATGTCCCTGATGCTGGGCGCTGCCGCTCAGCTGGGCATCTTCGCCGCGTTCCTGATGGCCCTGGTCCTGGGCCCCATCACCGGCGGCGTGATCAGCTTTACTCCCGCTGACGCCGCTGCCATCGGCGTCATCGGCGGCGCGGATGGCCCCACCGCCATTCTGACGGCCTCCAAGCTGTCTGTGGAGCTGCTGCCGGCCATTGCCATTGCGGCTTACTCCTACATGGCTCTGATCCCCCTGATCCAGCCTCCTCTGATGCGCCTGATGACTACCAAGAAGATGCGTCAGGTCAAGATGAGCCAGCTGCGTGTGGTCTCCAAGACCGAGAAGATCATCTTCCCCATCGCTGTGACCATCTTCGTGGTGCTGCTGATCCCCGATACCGCTCCTCTGATCGGTATGCTCATGCTGGGCAACCTGTTCCGTGAGTGTGGTGTCACCGAGCGTCTGTCCGATACCGCCCAGAACGCTCTGATCAACATCGTCACCATCCCCCTGGGCCTGTCCGTGGGCTTCAAGGCCACTGCGGATCAGTTCCTGACTCCCCAGACTCTGGGTATCGTGGCGCTGGGCCTGACCGCCTTCCTGCTGTCCACCGCCGGCGGCCTGCTGCTGGGCGACCTGATGTACGTCCTCACCGGCGGCAAGGTCAATCCTCTGATCGGCTCTGCCGGCGTGTCCGCCGTGCCTATGGCTGCCCGCGTCTCCCAGGTCGAGGGTCAGAAGGAGAATCCCTCCAACTTCCTGCTCATGCACGCTATGGGCCCCAACGTGGCCGGCGTGATCGGTTCCGCCTGTGCGGCCGGTTTCATGATCAAGGTGTTTGGCGGCTGATCCTGTTCTCAAACAAAAATATCGGACAGAGCGTGCGCTCTGTCCGATATTTTTTTAGGATCATCATAAAAAGGCCGGCCCCTTTGGACCGGCCTTTTGCAGTACAAAAGTGGAGGGCGTTAGAAAATACTCAGATACATCCTTCTGGACAGACGCTCCAGGATTTGGATTCCGGCTACACTGTTGCCCTTTTCATCCAGGGCCGGAGCAAAGATGCCCACGCCCATCCGGGTTGGGACGACCCCCATGATACCGCCGCCCACGCCGCTTTTGGCCGGGATGCCCACCCGGATGGCGAAGTCTCCGGAGCCGTCATACATCCCACAGGTCATCATGATGGCGTTGACATAGCGGGCGTATTCCGGCGGGAAGAGCTGTTCGTCCGACTGAAGGGCCTTGCCGTGGTTGGCCAGGACAAAGGCGATATTGGCCAGATCCTTGCTGTTGACCCGGATCGAACAGGCCTTGAAGTAGCAGTCCAGCACCTCCTCCACACCGTCCTCCAGCATCCCATAGGATTTGAGCAGGAAGGCCAGAGCGCGGTTCTTGCTACCGGTGCGCTTTTCGGAGAGGTAAACTGCCTCATCCAGGTCGATCTCCGGGTTGCCAGCCAGCTGCCGGGTGAAATTGAGCAGCCGCTGGAAGCGCTCCTCATAGCTGGAGCCGTGGATCAGGGTGCAGATGGCGATGGCGCCCATATTGACCATCGGGTTCAGATGGGCGCTGAGCAGGGGAGAGTCGGTCACATTGATGGCGTCAAAGGGCTTTCCGGTGGCCTCCACGCCCACTTTGGCGCGGACTACCTCCTCGCCGTTGTCCAACAGGGCGAGAAGCAGGAGGATCGGTTTGACAACGCTTTGGATGGTAAAGTGCTTGCGATAGGAGCCGGCCTGGTAGTGCCGTCCATCGCTGCGCAGGACGTAGATCCCCAGGTCGCTGGGGTCGCCCTTGGCCAGCTCCGGGATGTAGGTGGCGACTTTTCCATGAGCTGTGTAGGGCTGGCATTCTCTGAGCAGGGCATCCAACAGTTCTTCCATGTTATTCCATTCCTTTCGGCGTGGGATGCGGACCTTCGCCGCATCCGCAGGCGAATCTCATCACTCTTATTATATGCGATGTCGGGGTGCTTGTCCATCATGCCTTTAAAATTGAAACGTCCGCCGGTCCCGAACAGGGGAGCGGCGGACGCTTGAAGCCATTCCCTTGGATCAGAAGAGGGAAGTCAGGCTGTTGATGCCGATAACCAGAGAGATCAGGAACACCGCGGCGCCCAGCACATTCTGGATCATGCTGTTCTTGTACTGGCCCATAACGCGGCTGCGGCTGGTCACATAGACCAGGGTAAACACGATAATGGGGAGGAAGATGCCGTTGACGGCCTGGGCGGTCATGATGATCCAAATGGGGTTGAAGCCGGTGGCGGCCACGATGATGCCGGCCACGACCACGGCAATGTTCGTCCAGAAGAAGCGCTTATCCTTTTTGTTCATCTCCCAGCCAAACAGACCGGCCAGAACATAGGACACACCCAGAGGAGTGATGACCGCAGAGGAGATCCCGGCGGCGATCAGGCCCATGGCCAGGAAGGGCACGGAGAAGCTGCCCAGAGTTGGCTCCAGCTGGACCGCCATATCAATGGCGGAGTTGACCTCCATACCGCGCATCACAGTACCGGCGGTGATCATCACGGAGCCGGTGATCAGGCCGCCAATGATCATGGAAACGGTGGTGTCGAACCGGGCCAGGGGGAGCTGCTTGGGGTCGTGCCAGGTCTTGCGGGAGGAGGTGGCGTGGATGAACATATTATAGGGGACGACGGTGGTGCCGATGAGGGAGACGCAGGTCATAATAGATCCCTCGGGAACGGTGGGAAACGCGCCCGCAAGCATTGCGCCCAGGTCAGGCTTGACCACGATCATGGTCACAACAAACACGATGGCCATCACGGAGACACAGACGGACAGCAGCTTTTCCAGGGATTTGACCGCGTCGCCGATGTTGATGATCACCAGGATGCAGCAGCCCCAAATGGGGGCGATGATGTTGGAGGGGATCCCGGTGATGGCGGAGAGACCGATGGCGGTGCCGGTGAGGTCGCCGCCCATGTATGCAAATCCGCCCAGCGTGATCGCGGCCGCAACCAGAGCCACCATGAGCCATTTCAGGGGGGGACGGTCGGACAGGTCCTTGACCAGCTCCTCAGCCAGTCCGTTCTGGGTTACGATACCCAGCCGGGCGGCCATCTCCTGCATGACGATGACGGCGATGACAGAGAATACCACTGTCCACAGCAGCGCGTAGCCATAGCCCGCACCGGCTTTTGTGGCGCTGGTGACAGTACCTGGACCAATGAAGGAGCCGACGACCAGAATACCGGGGCCCATTGCCTTCAGCTTGTCCTTCAGTGTGTACCGGTCTTTGATTTCCATAGAGATCCCCACCTTAATTTTTGATTGACCGGGCGGCCCCGGTCCTGCTCTGTTCACGCTTCTTTCCACTCACACTTGAAACGATAATATCGTTTCAAAAACTATATTATCATTATAATGGGAGGGGGGCAGATTGTCAAGAAAAAAAGAGAGAGGAAGAAGAAAAATGTGAATCTTAACAAGAGATTGGAAAAACTATTGCCGTGAGCAAGAAATTATTGTAAAATACACAAAAAAGGACCTGTACCTGGTGGTTTACCAATGGGTCTAACCGAGATTGCGAGGGATCCGAAATGCCTGAGAAAGAGGTACGGGTGATTCAATCTGTCCAGCGGGCGATCGATATCATCAACTGCTTCGATGAGCACGAGCTGAAGCTGACGCTGCCGCAGATCAGCGCCAAGCTGGAGCTGAACATCAACACGGTCCGGGGGCTGGTGAATACCCTGGTGGCCAACGGCTACCTGGAGCATGTGGCAGATGGGAACTGCTATATGCTGGGACTGGCCTTCCTGCCGAAGGCGGACTTGGCCGGGGCCAACGACATTGACCGCCTGCGCAGCCGGGTGCGTCCGAGCCTGGAGCTGATCGCCGACCGCTTTCAGGTATCAGCCCGGATGCAGATCATCAGCAACGACAATATTTTTGCGGTGGAGGTGGTCAACCCCATCGATTCCCACTATATTTTCCTGACCCGCCTCAATGCGGTGTTTACCCTGAATGCTACGGCCTCCGGCAAGCTGGTGCTCTATTACATGGACCAGCCCAGACGGGAGGCGTTTTACCGCACTTTCGCCCCCAACAAGTATACCCGTCACACCATGACCACCCGGGAGGAACTGGAGGCGGACCTGGAGCAGATCCGCCTGCGGGGCTACTCCACAGAGTTTGACGAGTTCGGGGTGGGGATCAGTTGTATCGCGGTGCCCATCCTGCGGGGCAACGGCAGTCTGTACGGGACGGTGAGCATCGTGGCTTCTTCCTCCGTAGTGCAGGAGGTGGCGCAGCAGGCCCTTCCGCCAATGCGGGAGTTTGCCGCATTTGTTCGGAAGGAGCTGTTGTGATTGGATAGCTCCGGCTAATAGAAGCACCTAT
>ERZ1106915.1369-NODE-1369-length-21089-cov-5.855757_pt1 | contig 21089 bp, 17 predicted proteins | sample MGYA00403653_ERZ1106915 | MGnify/ENA primary metagenome ERZ1106915 (study PRJEB35170, sample SAMEA104062404) | human gut metagenome | biome: human gut; feature: human-associated habitat; material: faeces | place: Denmark | collected 2012-06-06 ... | reverse complement strand
CAAATCAATAGCTCAAATTGCATTAACTTCTTAAAATGTATAAATAACAGGATAGTTTGGGTTAAGTAATATCAGAAACACTTTTCCGAAAAGGGAGAAATTTAATAGCATAGAAACAGACAATTAAGAAACAAAATCTTAGTTGTCTTTTTTATTTGTGAAAAACATTTACAGCGATAGGGGCAGAAAGGAGACAGGAATCAGAATTCCAAGAATGTTAGACATTGACGTAGCAAATGAAAGAATACTCAAAGAATATATTGATGGACCAACTATATATGATTTAGTGAAAAAAGATGCAATGAAAGATTTGTATTTGGTGCAAATGAGAGAAATGGCAAAGGTAGTATATGAAGCTGGCTTGAATATCGATTATTTTCCGACTAATTTCATTGTACAAGATGAAAAGATCTTTTATATTGACTATGAATGTAACAATTACATGGATGAATGGAATTTTGAAAATTGGGGGATTAAGTACTGGTCTAAGACAACGGAATTTATTGATTATATGGAGCAGCATTAGTTATGTAACTCAAGATTTTGTTCAATCCAAATCTCTTATAATCCTCAAAACTTGTTGATTTTACACGAAAAAAACTATACTATAGATAGTACCTATTATTAGAGTCAGAGCGTAGAGCAGAAAAAGATACGAGGAAGTAATGATGAGAACAGAAGATAAAACAAGAATGACAGAGGGAAGCATTTCCAGAAAAATTATTTTATTTGCGATTCCGCTGTTTCTTGGAAATTTGTTTCAGCAATTGTATAACACGGCAGATTCACTGATCGTAGGAAATTATCTCGGCAGCAATGCGTTGGCGGCAGTCAGCTCATCCGGGAATCTGATTTTTCTGATGGTTGGATTTATCAATGGCATCGCAATGGGTGCAGGTGTTGTAATTGCCAGATATTATGGAGCGAAAGACAAGGAAAATCTGGAGAAATCAATCCACACAACGGTTGCGTTTGGAATTGCAGCAGGAATTGCATTGACAGTGATCGGCATGCTTTTAGCACCGAAGATCCTGGTGTTGATGGGAACACCCGCAGAGGTGCTTCCGGAATCTATCACCTATTTCCGCACTTATTTTGCAGGCTCTATCGGAGTGATCATGTACAATATTTTTGTAGGGATTTTGCAGTCGGTTGGAGACAGCAGACATCCGCTGATTTATCTGATCATTTCTTCCTGTATCAATGTGGTGCTGGATATTTTCTTTATTTCAGGATTGGGGATGGGAGTCGGTGCAGCCGCTTTGGCAACAGCGATTTCCCAATTTGTAAGTGCATTCTTATGTCTGATCCATCTTCTGAGAGCAAAAGAAGAATATAGGCTTCAGTTAAATAAAATCCGTTTTGACAGCCAGATGCTGTGGCAGATCATACAAAACGGTGTGCCGTCCGGTTTTCAGAATTCTGTGATCGCCATTGCGAATGTTTTTGTGCAGACAAATATCAATGCATTTGGGAAAATGGCGATGGCGGGATGTGGATCTTATTCCAAAATCGAAGGATTTGCGTTTCTGCCGGTGACCTGTTTTACGATGGCGCTGACCACTTTTGTCAGCCAGAACCTTGGTGCAAAGCAGTATGACCGTGCAAAAAAAGGAGCGAGATTTGGCGTTCTCTGTTCGATTATCATTGCAGAATTGATCGGAGTTGTGATTTATACAGCCGCACCGGTGCTTATTGCAGCCTTTAACAGTGAACCGGATGTAGTACATTATGGAGTTATGCAGTCGAGAACCATTGCATTGTTCTATTTTCTGCTGGCTTTTTCCCACTGCATCGCTGCGGTGCTTCGTGGTTCGGGAAATGCATCGGTTCCAATGATCGTCATGCTGTGTGTATGGTGTCTGTTCCGTGTAAGCTATATCACGGTTACGGTTCATTTTATCCCGGATATCCGCGTGATCTTCTGGGCGTATCCATTGACCTGGAGTATTAGTTCGGTCATTTTCCTTGCTTTATTTTTGCGTGGAAAATGGGTGTATGGGTTTGAAAAGAGAAAATAAGCAGCATATCCGGCGTAGGGGAAAAGCTTGACAATTTCAGCTTTACGTCTAAAATAATATCATATGAATTTGAATGAGACTGATGCATAAAAGAATGTATCAGTCTTATCTTATGCAGAGGAGAACCGGAATTTATGAAAAAAAGTGGAACCATGAAAAAAATGCTCACCTATTATAAACCTTACATGCGTGTGTTCTGGACAGACATGTTTTTTGCAACGCTCTCTGCGGCGGTTGCCCTGATCATTCCGCTGGTCGTGCGGTATGTGACCTACAATCTTGTGTACCGTGAGCCGGCAGAGATTTTGCATCAGGCAGCATACATTGCCATTGGACTGTTTGCGCTGGTGGCGGTTGACTGTTACAGTAAATTCTACATTTGTAATTACGGACATGTGATGGGAGCGAAAATCGAGTATGACATGCGTGCGGAAATTTTCGCACATTATCAGAAACTGTCCTTTTCCTTTTATGATGACCAGAAAGTCGGACAGCTGATGAGCCGTATCACAACCGATCTTTTTGATATCAGCGAACTGATGCATCATGGACCTGAGAACATCATTCTGTCCGTGATCAAAATTGCCGGAGCACTGATCATTCTTGTGAACATCAGCCCGATGCTTGCAGTTGCGGCTTTTGCAATTCTGCCGTTCATGCTGCTCTATGCATTTGTCCTGAATAAAAAAATGCGTCTCGCATTCAAACAGAACCGTGTAAAAATTGCGGACATCAATGCGCAGATCGAGGATAACTTATCCGGTATCCGGGTGGTAAAATCTTTTGCCAACGAAGCGATTGAAAACCGCAAGTTTAAACAAGGCAATGACGGTTTCCTTGCAGCCAAGAAAAACAGCTATTTTTACATGGGAAGTTATCAGGCAGGGCTTGGAGCGTTTACGACACTCATTCAGGTCAGTGTGATCCTGACAGGTACGGTGCTGATCGCAAAAGGCAGTGTGGATGTCAGCGACCTTGTCACATTTATGCTCTATATCAGTGTGTTTACGGATCCTGTCCGCACCCTCATTGATTTCACAGAGCAGTTTCAGAATGGTTATACCGGGTTTGAACGTTTTCAGGAGATCCTCGCCATTCATCCGGATATCGAGGACAAAAAAGATGCAGTGGAACTTAAGGATGTAAAGGGAGATATTACTTTTGAAAATGTTTCATTCCAGTATGAGGAAAACACGGAAAAAGTGTTGAACCATATCAGTTTAAATGTCCCGGCGGGGGCTTACATGGCATTAGTCGGTTCCTCCGGCGCAGGAAAAAGTACGCTCTGTTCCCTCATACCACGTTTCTATGACGTGACGGGCGGCGCAGTAAAAATCGATGGAAAAGATGTGCGTGATCTCACCTTAAAGAGTCTGCGCGACCACATCGGCATTGTGCAGCAGGATGTGTATCTTTTTGTTGGAACTGTTTTTGATAATATCCGTTACGGAAAACCGGATGCGACAAGAGAGGAAGTCATCGAGGCAGCGAAAAACGCCAATGCGCATGAGTTTATCATGTCGCTTCCAAATGGTTATGAGACGGACATCGGACAGCGCGGGATCAAGCTTTCCGGCGGACAGAAGCAGCGATTGTCCATCGCAAGGGTTTTCCTTAAAAATCCACCGATCCTTATTTTTGATGAGGCAACCTCCGCACTTGACAATGAGAGTGAAAAAGTAGTACAGGATTCATTGGAGAAGCTTGCAAAAAACCGTACCACATTTGTAATTGCACACAGGCTTTCCACCATCAAAAACGCAGAGAAGATCATTGTTTTATCTGAGGATGGTATCGAAGAATCAGGAACACATGAAGAACTGATGGACAGGAAGGGAACTTACGAAAAGCTTTACAATATGCAGTTCCACAAATAAAATGAAAGCAGCAGAAAAAGAGGAGAATTGATATGCCGGAACTTATACGTAAAAAAAAGAAAATGTCATCGTTTGAGATGATCGCATTTGGATTTGCAGGTGTGATATTACTTGGAGCAATTATTTTAATGCTTCCGATCTCATCTTCTGCCGGAGTTGTGACACCGTTTGATAAAACTTTATTTACTGCGACATCAGCTGTCTGCGTGACAGGACTTGTGGTCGTGGATACAGGAAGCTACTGGTCGGCGTTTGGTCAGGCAGTGATCTTACTTCTGATTCAGACCGGTGGATTGGGAGTCATCACTGTGGTTGCATCTTTTTCAATGGTATCGGGGAGAAAGATCTCGTTAATGCAGCGGAGCACGATGCAGGATGCAATTTCAGCACCGAAGGTAGGTGGAATTGTCCGGCTTACGAAATTTATTCTACAGGGAACATTTCTGATCGAATTGGTCGGTGCCATTCTCATGCTTCCTGTATTTTGCAGGGATTATGGATGGAAAGGAATCTGGATGTCAGTCTTCCATTCGGTATCGGCTTTTTGCAATGCAGGTTTTGACATACTTGGAACGACAGAACAGGCATTTCCATCTCTGACAGGATATATTGCCAATCCACTGATCAATCTTGTGATCATGCTTTTGATCGTGATCGGTGGCATCGGATTTCTGACCTGGGATGATTTTTGTACAAACAAATGGAACTTGAAACGTTACCGTCTGCAGAGTAAGATTATCCTCGTTACCACCGCTGTTTTGATCTTACTACCGGCTGTTTTTTTCTTTCTGATTGATTTTACCGGATTTTCTGTAGGAAAAAGAATACTGGCATCTCTTTTCCAGTCGGTAACTCTTCGGACGGCAGGTTTTAATACGGCAGATCTTGGAGCAATGAGTGATTCTTCCAAAGCAATCATGATTTTGATGATGCTGATCGGTGGATCTCCGGGATCAACGGCAGGAGGTATGAAGACAACAACGATCGCAGTGCTGATACTGAATGCGTTTGCAACATTCGGAAGAGAACCGGAAACAGAGGTTTTTGGAAGAAGATTCGATAATACAGTAGTGAAAAATGCGGCAACGATCGCTATTTTGTATTTTTTCCTGTTTTTTGCAGGAGGAATCGCAATCAGTCAGATAGAACATGTTGCATTATCGGATTGTCTTTTTGAAACAGCATCGGCAGTGGGCACGGCAGGACTTACATTAGGGATCACAACGGAGCTTGGACTGGTATCACATCTGATATTGGTTGTTTTGATGTATCTTGGAAGAGTTGGCGGACTGACACTTATATATGCTGCAATTTCAGTAAAAATCCAGAGTGGGGCAAAAAGACCGCTTGATAAAATAACTGTTGGATAAAGGAGAAAATTATAATGAAAAATATTTTGCTTATCGGACTCGGAAGATTTGGAAAGCATGTTGCATACCAGTTGAATGAGCTTGGACATGAAGTAATGGCTGTGGATGAGAATGAAAATCTTGTCAATGAAATTCTTCCGTATGTTACAGACGCACAGATCGGTGACAGTACCAATGAGAATTTTCTGGAGTCGCTTGGAATCAAAAATTATGATATTTGTTTTGTGACGATCGGAGGCAATTTCCAGAATTCCCTGGAGACAACGTCTCTTTTGAAAGAACTTGGCGCTAAAATGGTCATATCGCGTGCAGAGCGGGATGTACAGGCAAAGTTCCTGCTTCGCAACGGAGCAGACGAGGTCATTTATCCGGAAAAACAGATCGCCAACTGGGCAGCGATCCGCTATACGGCAGATCATATCCATGATTATATCGAAGTGGATGATTCTCATGCTATTTTTGAGGTGGAGGTGCCGGGAGGCTGGATCGGAAAAACGATCGGTGAACTGGATATCCGTAAAAAGTACAGCATCAGTATTCTGGCGATCAAAACAGACGGAAAGATGAATATGGCGATTGGCCCGGATATGGAACTAAGCAGTGAAGATACCCTTTTGGTTCTCGGTACATACAGGGATATGCAGAAGTGTTTTCGGATATAATGGATAAAAATAAACAGGGTATAAAATAATTATTAAAAATTGCACAAAATTTGCATTTTGTAAAATAATCGAGTAAAATAGGAATGTTCGGGCAGAAAGTGTGATCCGGACAGACAAAGATAATACAATGTAACCATGATAATCTGCATTCTGCATATTATCAAGACATAAAAAGGAGTGGATTTATTATGACAAAAATTGATATTATTTCCGGTTTCTTAGGAGCAGGAAAAACCACATTTATTAAAAAAATGATCGATGAGGTATTTAAGGGCGAGAAGATCGTTCTGATCGAGAATGAGTTCGGTGAAGTCGGAATCGACGGCGGTTTCTTAAAAGATGCAGGAATCCAGATCACCGAGATGAATTCCGGCTGTATCTGCTGCTCGTTAGTAGGTGATTTCGGAAAGAATCTTCACGAAGTGATTGACAAATATCATCCGGACCGCATTCTGATCGAGCCATCCGGTGTCGGTAAGTTATCCGATGTTATGAAGTCTGTGATCGATATCGAGAAAGAGGAAGACGTTAAATTAAACGGACTCGTAACTGTCGTAAATGCTTTAAAAGCAAGCAAACAGATGAAAGCATTCGGTGAATTTTTTAATAATCAGATTGAATATGCTACAGTTGTTGTACTGAGCAGAAGCCAGAATGCAACACCTGAGCAGTTAGAACTTTGTGTAAAACAGATCCAGACATTGAATCCAAAGGCTGCAATCATCACAACAGCATGGGATGCGATCAAAGGCGAGCAGATCTTAAAAGTGATCGAGGGAGCAGATTCTCTTGAGATGAAACTGATGGCTGAGCAGCATGCCAAAGAAGAGGCAGAGGAGCATGAGCATGAACATCACCATCATGACCACAATCACGAAGAACATGATCACGACCACGACCATGAACACCATCACGATCATGAAGACCACGACCACGAACATGAACATCATCACGATCATGAAGACCACGACCATGAGCACCATCATGAACATGACGAAAACTGCACCTGCGGATGCCATGACCATGAGCATCATCATCACCATCATGCAGATGAAGTGTTTACAAGCTGGGGAAAAGAGACGCCTCACAAATTCACGAAGGAAAAGATCGAGGATGTATTAAAGACTCTCTGCGAGACAGATGATTACGGAACAATCCTCCGTGCCAAGGGAATGGTAGAAGATGAGAATGGCACATGGATTTATTTTGACATGGTTCCGGGTGAATATGAGCTTCGTGACGGCGAGCCTGACTATACAGGAAGACTTTGTGTGATCGGCTGCAACATTGACGAACACAGATTAGAAGAGTTATTCGGAATTTAATAAGGGAGAATATATATGAACGAAATACCAGTATATTTATTTACCGGTTTTATGGACAGTGGAAAGACCTCCCTCATCAAAGACACCTTATTTGAGCAGGGTTTTGCAAAAGAGGGAAAAAGCCTTGTCATCTGCTGTGAAGACGGCGATGCAGAGTTTACGGATGAAGAACTTGAAAAAAATAATGTAAAACTTGTCATGGTAGACAGTGAGGCAGATTTTACAGAGGACTTTTTGAAAAAAGTAAATACCGAGTACCAGCCGGAGCAGGTATTCTTAGAGTACAACGGAACCTGGCAGATGGGAACACTCATGGATATGGAACTTCCAAAGTACTGGATGATCGTACAGCAGCTTGCCACGGTAGATGCAACGACTTTCGATATGTATCTTGCAAATATGCGTACAATGATCATGGAACAGCTTTTTTCCGCAGATGTCGTGATCTTCAATCGCTGTGATGACAGTACAGACAAAGGAAAATACCGCAGAAATGTCAAGGCATTAAACCGGAAAGCACAGCTTGTCTATGAGCGTGCGGACGGAACACTTGACGAGAGACCGGAGGAGTTACCGTTTGACATTACTGCGGATGAGATTGAAATTTCCGATGCAGATTATGCGATCTGGTATATGGATTGTCAGGACAATCCGAAAAAGTATGAGGGTAAGAAAGTTTCTTTCTTAGCACTTGTATACAATCCGGACAAACTGAAAAAAGGAATTATGGTTCCGGGACGTTTTGCAATGACCTGCTGTGTGGAGGATGTTACCTTCATCGGCTTCAAAACGAAATACGACAGGGAGGATGAAATTCCGCACAAATCCTGGATCAATATCACAGCAGAAGTACACGTAGAATTCGCAAAAGAGTACAAGGGAAAAGGTCCTGTATTGTATCCAATTTCCATAACTCCAGCCGAGAAGCCGGAAGATGAACTCGTATACTTCTCATAAAAATAAAAAAAGGTGTTGACAAAGATACGTTAATGTATTAAAGTAACACCATAAAGAAAAACCGTTGAGAAAGAGTAGTAAGTAATCTGTTGATATTACAGAGAGCTGCAGGTGGTGGGATTGCAGTATGGATCATTTTACTGAATGGACTTTCGAGGGTGACCTGAACAACATACATGAAGCATACAGAGCCATGTATCAGCAGTAGGAGTCACCGGGAACCGAACCCGTTATCAATCAGGCGTGTATGATAGTACATGAGAGAGTGGACCGGATGGTCAAGATGAGTGGTACCGCGATAATAAGATTTTATTACCGTCTCAAGCAACAGCTTGAGACGGTTTTTGTTTACTTGCAAACAAAACCGCAATACATGATTCTTATAACTTTCAAAACGGATTTCTTTCAAAAAAACATTCTTAAAATTTGGAGGAAAAAATGATGAAGAGAAAAATGATGGCAGCAGTATTGACAATGGCAATGGCAGCAACAATGATCGGTGGATGCGGAAACAGCACAGACACATCCAATGCAGGAAACAGCACGAACACAACAGAGAACAGTGCAGACGCAACCGACACTGCACAGAATACTGCAGACAAAACCGTGTACAAAGTTGGGATCGTACAGTATGTAGATGATGCATCCTTAAACCAGATCGAGAAAGCAATTGAAGCAGAGCTGGATGCAAAAGGAGCAGAACTTGGTGTGACATTTGATTATGCAGATTACACCTATAATGGTCAGGCAGATTCCTCTACCTTAAATCAGATCGCAGCAGATCTTGTGGCAGAGGGCGTCGATGTGATCATTCCGATCGCAACGCCGGCAGCAATGATCATGCAGAACGCAACGGAAGATAATCAGATCCCGGTTGTATTTTCCGCAGTATCAGATCCGGTCGGAGCAGGACTTGTAGCAAGTGCAGATGCTCCGGGTGCCAATATTACAGGAACATCCGATGCAATTGATGTGGCACAGATCATGGATTTCATTTTGGCAGCGGATCCGGATGCAGCAAAAATCGGATTACTGTATGATAAGAGCCAGGATTCTTCCGCAAGTGCTATTCAGGCGGCAAAAGATTACTGCGATGAACATGGGATTTCCTATGTAGAAAAAACAGGTACAACAACCGGTGAGATCCAGGCAGCAGCAGATTCCCTGGTAGCAGAAAAAGTAGACGCTATTTTTACACCACAGGACAACACTGTTATGACAGCAGAACTTGCGATTTTTGAAAAATTTGCAGACGCAGGTATCCCTCACTACACAAGTGCAGATTCCTTTGCTTTAAACGGAGCATTCTTAGGATACGGCGTCAACTATGAGACACTTGGAACAAAGACAGCAGACATGGTTGCAGACATTCTTGCAAACGGAGCAGATCCGGCCACAACACCGGTAGAAACATTAGACAGCGGTATCGTAACCGTAAATACAGAGATTGCAGAAAAAGTCGGAATCGATTATTCTATCTTTAAAGATATGTGTTCCGAATTGATCGAGACAGTAACAGCAGAGGAGTTTAATTAAGGTATGGGTTCCATTATTACATTATCAATTGTACAGAGTGCATTAGAACTTGGTTTTATCTATGCACTGGTCGCACTGGCATTATTTATATCCTTCAGTATTTTAAACATTGCGGATCTTTCGACCGATGGATGTTTTACATTGGGATGTGCCGTCTGTGCATCGGTGACGCTTGCAGGTCATCCGATATTGGGATTATTTGCAGCGATGGCAGCAGGTGTCTGCTCCGGTTTTGTGACCGCTTTCTTACAGACAAAAATGGGGATTCAGTCCATTTTGGCGGGAATCATCGTAAATACCGGATTGTATACAATTAATATTGCAGTAATGGGATTCGCTTCCAACATGAACTTATTCAACTGTGAATCCGTTTTTACCTGGGCAAAAACAGCGATCGGTGGAACATGGTATAAACTGATCGTGGCTGCACTGATCGTTATCATTGTAGGAGTGCTGATCTCTTTCTTTTTAAATACAAGGCTTGGACTTTCCATCCGCGCAACCGGAGATAATCCGGATATGGTAAGAGCCTCCAGCATTAATACAAGTGCCATGATCACGATCGGACTTTGTGTTGCAAATGCCCTGACCGGTCTTTCCGGCGGTCTGCTTGCACAGTATCAGAAATCCTGTGATATCAATCTTGGAACCGGAATGGTAACGATCGCACTCGCCAGCCTGATCATTGGGGAATCTATCATTGGAAAAGGCGGTATGTTACAGCGTGTGACCGGCGTTATTTTAGGAAGCTGCCTATATCGTTTTATCGTGGCAGTTGCCCTGAGATTAAATGTACCGGCAGAGTGTTTAAAACTTGTTTCTGCAATCATTGTAGCCGTGGCAATTGCATTCCCATATCTGAAAAAGCAGATGAATTTTTACCGGCAGAAGCGTGCCGCAAAGGCTCAGAACCAGATATACGTTCAGGAGATTATGAAAAATGACAGTGAAGGAGGAGAAAGATAATGGCAGAGAAGAACGCAATGCTTGTGATGCGCGATGTCAGCAAAACTTTTAATCCGGGAACTGTCAATGAAAAATGTGCATTAAAAAATCTGAATCTTACCTTGAAGCAGGGAGAGTTTGCAACGATCGTAGGAAGCAACGGAGCCGGAAAATCAACGCTGTTTAATGCGATAACAGGAGTCTTTTTTGCAGACAAAGGACTGATCATGCTGGATGGTGAGGACATTACCTATCAGAAAGAGCATGTCCGCAGTAAAGTGATCGGTCATTTGTTTCAGGATCCATTGAAGGGAACCGCACCACATATGACGATCGAGGAGAATATGGCGCTTGCCTACCTGCGCACGACTACTTCAAAGAATGCCTATTTCAGCCGGATCAAGGCATCGGACAAGAAAAAATTCAGAGAGCAGCTCGCACTGCTTGACATGGGGTTAGAAGACCGTATGAAGCAGCCGGTCGGACTTTTGTCCGGTGGACAGCGTCAGGCACTCACACTTTTGATGGCAACGATGGTGACTCCTAAGATTTTGCTGCTGGATGAGCATACCGCAGCTTTAGACCCTGCCACCGCAGAGAAAGTACTGAACCTCACAAAAAAGATAGTGTCAGAGCAGAACATCACCTGCCTTATGGTCACGCACAACATGCATCAGGCGCTTGAACTTGGAAACCGTACCCTCATGATGGATTCGGGAAATATTGTGCTGGATGTTTCCGGGGAAGAACGGGAAAAGATGTCAGTGGATGATCTGTTAGAGCAGTTTGCAGTCCGTGCCGGAAAGGCATTGGATAATGACAGAATTCTGTTTTCCAAAGTGGAGGCATAATAGTGGTGTAGTAAGAATAGAAGCTATAAATAATTAGTATGTTTCAATTATATGAAAAAGCAATAAAACAAGGGAAAAGCCGTTGAAATCTAACGGCTTTTCCTTTATTATATAAAGTAATGCTAAAAAAATGTATATTTTCATAGGAGACTCGTGATTAAGAAAAACGATTACAGAGATGAAAAAGGCAGTGAGTATATACAAGGAGGAAAAACATGTATCCAATCGTTAGAAGAGAAAAACTGGCAGACAAGATCTATCTTATGGATGTCAAGGCTCCCCGTGTTGCGCAGTATTGCGAACCGGGACAGTTTGTGATTGTAAAAATTGATGAGGAAGGTGAACGTATTCCGCTTACCATCTGTGATTACGACAGGGAAGAGGGAACGATCACGATCGTATTCCAGACCGTAGGAGCTTCCACAGAGCGTATGGTAAGCTTACAGGAAGGGGATGCTTTTGAAGATTTCGTTGGACCTCTGGGATGCCCATCAGATCTGATCCATGAAGATATCGAAGAATTAAAGAAAAAGAAAATTTTATTTGTTGCAGGCGGTGTTGGTACAGCTCCGGTTTATCCTCAGGTAAAATGGCTGCATGAGCATGGTGTTGACTGTGATGTCATCATGGGTTCACGTAACAAAGATTTACTGATCTTAGAGGATGAGATGAAAAAAGTTGCCACAAACCTTTATGTGACAACGGATGATGGCTCGTATGGTTTCAAAGGAACCGGTACTGCACAGCTGCAGGAACTCTGGGATAATGGAAAGCGTTATGACCACTGTGTGGCGATCGGACCAATGATCATGATGAAATTTGTCTGCAAACTGACAAAAGAATTAGGAATTCCAACCGTTGTTTCCATGAATCCGATCATGGTAGACGGAACCGGAATGTGTGGTGCCTGCCGTCTGGTTGTAGGCGATGAGGTAAAATTTGCATGTGTAGACGGACCGGAGTTCGACGGACATCTGGTTGATTTTGACCAGGCAATGAGAAGACAGGCCCAGTATAAGACCGAAGAGGGAAGAGCCATGCTGAAATTACAGGAAGGTGCAACACATCACGGTGGATGCGGCAATTGTAACAGTTAAAAATCAGAAATTTTGCAGATCAGAGAGAAAACTGTCTGGTCAGTTACATAGAATCAGGAGGAAAAAATGGACGTATTAACTAGAGTTCCGGTTCGTGAGCAGGAGCCAGCCGTTCGTGCAGCGAACTTTGAAGAAGTATGTTTGGGATATAACGAAGAAGAGGCAATGGCAGAAGCTGCCCGCTGCTTAAACTGTAAAAATGCACAGTGCATGAAGGGATGTCCGGTATCCATCAATATTCCGGGATTTATCGCAGAAGTAAAAGAAGGTAATTTTGAGGCTGCTTATCATGTGATCAGTGAGTCTTCCGCACTTCCGGCAGTCTGTGGCCGTGTATGTCCACAGGAGACACAGTGTGAGGGAAAATGTATCCGTGGAATCAAAGGAGAGCCTGTAGCGATCGGTAAATTAGAGCGTTTTGTTGCGGACTGGGCAAGAGAACATGGCATTAAACCGAAAAAGGCAGAAAAGTTAAATGGACATAAAGTAGCAGTGATCGGCTCAGGCCCGGCAGGTCTTACCTGTGCAGGAGATCTTGCAAAGTTTGGTTATGATGTGACGATTTTCGAAGCATTACATCAGGCAGGTGGTGTGTTAGTTTATGGTATCCCTGAATTCCGTCTTCCAAAGCAGAAGGTTGTTGCCGCTGAAGTGGAAAACGTGAAAGCATTAGGGGTTAAGATTGAGACCAACGTTGTCATCGGTAAATCCGTTACAATTGATGAGTTGATGGACAACGAGGGCTTTGAGGCAGTTTTCATTGGTTCCGGTGCAGGACTTCCAAGATTTATGGGTATTCCTGGTGAGCAGGCAATGGGTGTATTCTCAGCCAATGAGTTCTTAACAAGAAATAACCTTATGAAAGCGTTCTTAGACAATTACGATACACCGATCAAAGCTGGTAAGAAAGTTATTGTAGTCGGCGGTGGTAACGTGGCAATGGACGCTGCAAGAACAGCAAGAAGACTTGGCGCAGAGGTACATATCGTATATCGTCGTGGTGAGGAAGAACTTCCGGCACGTAAAGAGGAAGTACACCACGCAAAAGAGGAGGGTATCATCTTTGATCTTCTCCAGAATCCAACCGAATTATTAGTGGATGAAAACGGTTGTGTAAAGGGTGCAAAAGTGATCAAAATGGAACTTGGCGAACCGGATGCTTCCGGAAGAAGAAGTCCGGTTGAGATTCCGGGCTCTGAATATGAGATCGAGGCAGATACTGTGATCATGTCACTTGGTACTTCTCCAAACCCTCTGATCTCATCCACTACAAAAGGTCTTGATATCAACCGCAGAAAATGCATTATTGCGGAAGAAGAGACCGGTGCAACTTCCAAAGAAGGTGTTTATGCCGGTGGTGACGCTGTGACAGGTGCAGCAACTGTTATCCTTGCGATGGGTGCCGGTAAAGCAGCAGCTAAGGGTATTCACGAATATCTCAGCAACAAATAAAAACAGACAGGACAGGGCAGGTGCTGAATGGATCATACATTTGGCACCTGTTTTTTTCTGTAAGTATTCCAAAGAAAACCCAAAGTTTTATTAATATTTTATGAAGAGGGTAGCAAAATTGCAGGGTTTATGTATATAATAGAACACGCTACGCAAGAAAGAAATACGAGAGAGGTTACCGATAGATGAAGGAGCAGAATCAGCGCCAGATACAGAATCAGACAGAATTAGACGAAAGAAGACTGAGACAGAAAAAGCTTGTACGGAAAAGAAAAATCGTTTTGAGTGTAATGCTTTTGACATCTTTTTTACTGGGATGTGTCTGTGGAAGATATTTTCCTGAGATCAAACTTGGAAAAACAGAAGAAGTGCTGGCATCAGCGCAGGATAACTCCGGTGAAGAGAAAAAAGAAAATCAAATTACAAATAACGTAGATAATGGAACAACAGCAGATGGAACGGAAAAAGAGGAACAGTCTGCTACAGAAACTGTCGAAGAACCGGCAGACAGCGAAGAAACGAATGATCCGTTTGCGGAGATTCCACAGGTTGTGTTATCAAAACCGGTAGATTATTCCTTAAATCAGGCAATCAGACAGTTAGAACAGATGGAAGCGTCAGATGAACGCTACGCACAGATCGTGGAAAATGCAGAGAAATATCCGGAAAAATTACTGATCAATCTGGCAAATAATCCGGAAATGATCGCATTTGTAGCTGATTATAAAGGGAACACAAGGGATTATGATAAAGCAGAACTGACAGAGAAAGAGTTACAGGAAGAATATCCGCTCTTTTTACAGTGGGATAAACGCTGGGGCTGCCTTGCATATGGGGATGACAGCAATGTTGCGATCAGCGGATGCGGTCCGACAACACTGGCGATGGCAGTAGTTGCGCTGACTGGAAATGAGGAGGCAACTCCGGCTGCAATCGCAAAATTTGCCATGCAGGAAGGGTTTTATATGTCCGGCACAGGAACGATGTGGTCGCTTATGACAGAGGGGGCGGCAGCTTACGGTGTCCGCTCCGAGCAGATCAATATCAGCCAGACTGAGATCAAACAGCACTTAGATCAGGGAGATATCGTGATCTGCTCTGTGCGGCAGGGAGATTTCACTACAGGGGGACATTTTATCCTGCTCTATGACTATGATGATGAAGGATTTTCCATTAACGATCCGTTTTCTTTATACCGCAGTGGCCAGAAATGGAACTATGGAAAAATCAGGAGCCAGATCAAAGCTGTCTGGGCATTAAAAGCAAAATAAAGAACAGTTAGCGATTGTTCAAATAGTTTAACAAAAAACAGGGCATACTAAAGCATCATAAAGTGAGATGGAGAGATGCAGAATGTGCCAGAATATGAGTGGACTGTCCACTGCTGAAGTGGAATTTCGGAAAAAAGCAGGGTTGTCGAATGAAAGCGTAGATTCTTCCACAAAGACAGTGGCACAGATCATCCGCTCAAATGTTGTAACTTATTATAATCTTATTTTTTTGATCATTACGATCCTTCTGATCGTAGTGGGATCTTTTCGGGATCTTACTTTTTTACCTATTATTATTTCAAATATGTTGATCGGAATCATTCAGGAGCTGCGTTCCAAAAAGATTCTGGATGATCTTACGATATTAAACACACCGAAAATCACGGTCCGGCGCAACGGAAGTGATCAGGAGGTTTTGGCGGATGAACTGGTGCAGGATGATGTGATAACGCTTTCAGCAGGTGGACAGATTCCGGCGGACGCACTGGTGTTATCCGGCAATATCACAGTCAACGAGGCTTTGATCACAGGGGAGGCCGATGAGATTGTAAAAAAAGAGGGAGATTCCATTTTTTCGGGAAGTTTTGTGATATCGGGAGAGTGCCTGGCAAAACTCGAAAAAGTGGGAAAAGATTCTTATATTTCAGGACTGATGTTACAGGCAACGCAGACAAAAGAGGGCGAGCAGTCGGAGATGATCCGGGCGTTGAACCGCCTTGTGCAGACCGTGGGCGTGATCATTTTGCCGATCGGGGCGATCCTGTTTTTACAGCAATACTTTTTTTCCGGGGCAACGATGAAAGATAGTGTGACGGGCATGGTGGCGGCTATTCTCGGAATGATCCCGGAAGGCCTGTACCTTCTTGCAAGTGTGGCGATGGTGGTGTCGGTGATGAGGCTTGGAAAACAAAAGGTACTGATCCATGACATGAAATGTATCGAGACACTGGCGCGGGTAAATGTACTGTGTGTGGATAAGACCGGAACCATTACCGTGCCGGAAATGGAAGTGGCACAGTTTATCCTTGCAAAAGACCAGAACCTTGCAGTGAAAGAACAGGAAGCAGACCAGCAATCGGAAGACAAAAATAAAATTGCAAAGCTGCTCTCTGACTGTGTGCGTGCCCTGCCGTGCGACAATGCAACGATGGAGGCATTGCAGCAGTATTTTACGGAGCCGATGGAAAACAGTGCAGAAAAAATCGTCCCGTTTTCGTCTGCCACAAAATACAGCGGAGTGGTTCTGGCAGGAAAAGCTTATGTGGTCGGCGCACCGGAATTTGTGCTGCGGCAGGATTATGCGGCTGTTCAGGGAACAATCGAAGTATTTCTGGAAAAGGGATATCGTGTGCTTGTATTTGCAGAGTATGAGGGGAATCTGGATGGAAAAGAACTGACAGAAAATGCAACTCCCATTGCATTTATCCTGCTCAACAATGCAATTCGTGAGGGGGCAATGGATACATTCCGTTACTTTTCCAAGCGGGGAGTGGAAGTGAAAGTGATCTCCGGGGACAATCCGGTCACGGTATCGGAGATTGCAAAGAAAGCGGGAATCCGCCATGCGGAAAAACAGGTGGACGCAGCAACGTTGAAAACAGCGGAGGCAGTGCGGAAGGCAGCAAAAAAATACACGGTGTTCGGCAGGGTGACACCGGAGCAGAAACGTCTTCTGGTGCAGGCATTAAAAGAGCAGGGAAAGACCGTGGCAATGACCGGAGACGGCGTGAACGATATTCTTGCGTTAAAAGATGCAGACTGCAGCATTGCGATGGCATCAGGCAGTGAGGCGGCTTCGCATGTGGCACAGCTTGTGCTGCTCGATAACGATTTCAATAAAATGCCGGCGGTTGTCATGGAAGGGCGGCGGGTGGTGAACAACATCGGGCGCACTGCCAGCCTTTATCTGGTCAAGAACATTTTCTCCATGCTCTTAGCCGTATTTTCCATGCTGTTTCTGATTGATTATCCGCTGGAGCCATCGCAGGTGTCGCTCATCAGTGTTTTTACGATTGGGATTCCGTCATTTTTTCTGGCGCTGGAGCAGAACCGGAATCAGATCCATGGGCATTTTCTTACCAATGTCCTGATCCAGGCGCTTCCGGCTGGGATTACAGATTTTATCGTGGTGAGCGGTCTGGTGATTTTCTGCAGGGAGTTCGGAGTGGAAAAAGAGTGCGTTTCCACGTCGTGCACGATCCTGATCGCAGTTGTCGGCTTCATGATCCTTTATCATATAGCAAAACCGATGACAACACCGCATGCGATCCTGATTGCAGCGATGGTCATCGGCTGGTTATTTTGTATGCTGTTTTTCAGTGAACTGTTTGCGATCACGGCGGTCACAGGAAAATGTGCAATGCTCATGATTGTGTTCGCAGTCATCACGGAGCCAGTGTTCCGGTATCTGATACAGCTTGTGGAGACTGTTCAGAAGTGGGGTGGAAAACTAAAATTTTAGTCCGATGAACCGGAATGTTTTTTCCGGCTCTGTTTTTCCCAGATAAAATACGTTACGATCAGAAGGATTCCGGTGAACAGCCATGTGATCGGGCTTGCCAGACGGACTGCCCAGTAACCGAACGGATTTAAGGTGACGGCGATCACGATAATACGGCACACCATTTCCACAACACCGCTTAACATTGGAACAAGTCCGCGGTTTAAGCCCTGCAGGGCGTTCCGGTAAAGGAAAATCCATGCGAGCGGCAGCATGAAGAAACTGATGGTGTTCAGATACTGCATGGCATAGTCGAAAATTTCTTCAGAAGGATTGCTCACAAACCAGCTCACAATAAAACGTCCGCCGAATACGCAGATGGCAGAGGCAGCAAGCGAGATAAAAATGCAGATGAAAAATCCTTTGCGCATTCCCTCGTAGATACGTTTGTATTTTCCTGCGCCGAGGTTCTGACCGCAGTAGGTGGCAATCGCAGTGCCGAGTGTCGGCATGGTCTGGGTGGAGAGGTTTTCCACTTTGGAGGCGGCAGTGAAGGCAGCCACAACACTGGAACCGAAAATATTGACTGCACCCTGCAGGATCATGGTTCCGATAGCGGTGATGGAATAGTTGAGCGCCATCGGAATACCGATGGAAAGCATATTGAACACACCGTATCCGTCGAGATAGTAATCTTCCCGGCTGGTTTTTAAAATGTCGAATTTGCGGAACATATAAATAAAGCAAAGCAGTGCGGAGACACCCTGCGCAATGATCGTTGCATAGGCAGCGCCTGCGGTTCCAAGTTTTACGACGACGATCAAAAACAGGTCGAGCACAATATTTAAAAAGGAAGAGAGAATCAGGAAATACAGCGGTGTTTTGCTGTCGCCGATCCCTCTTAAAATACCGGCGGCAACGTTGTAGGACATCGTGAGCAGGATACCTGCGAAAATGACTTTAATATAAGAGTCTGCGAGTCCTAAGATATTGTCCGGTGTTTTCATTAAAATAAGAAACTGTCTGGAAGCTGCCACCGTAGGGATAGTCAGAAGTAACGATACAATGGCAGTCAGTATCAGGGAGAGTGCGACATAATGCTTTAACAGCTTGAAATCTTTTGCACCGAAGGCGTGGGAGACCATAACGCCAAATCCCTGCGCAATACCATTTGCAAATCCTAATACAAGGAACATCAGACATCCGGTAGAGCCTACCGCAGCCAGAGCATCCTCACCAAGATACTGCCCGACAATGATCGTATCCACCATGTTATAAAACTGCTGAAAAATATTTCCCAGTAAAACCGGAACGGAAAAAAGTAAGATCATTCTGAGCGGGCTTCCCATTGTCATGTCTTTTGTCATAATCTGTACTCCTTGATTTATAAAATAGTTAAAAATCTGTCCGTGTTTTTTAGCCTCAACACGCATATTCTTTACGTTTCAGCAACTTAGTATAAGGCATGGACCGCAAAAAGACAATGTTTATTTTTGCGAAAAAATATAAATTTTTTGTTTTCGCAAAAGAAAAGATTTTTTCGTGGGAAACTGTTATAATAAGAAAGCAATTATTTGCAAGTCACAGTAAAATCACGGAGTAAAATAATGCAGACAAACCTCGAATACTACAAAATTTTTTATTATGTATCCAAATACAACAGTATCTCCCTCGCAGCAGAGGCACTTTCCATCTCACAGCCGGCAGTCAGCCAGGCAGTCAAGCATTTAGAAAGTGATCTTTCCTGTGCTCTCTTTGTGCGGACATCCAAAGGCGTGCGCTTGACAAAAGAAGGCGGACTGCTTGCAGAATATGTGAGAAAAGGATATGAGACAATCCTTACCGGGGAGAAAAAACTCTCAGAGATGTTAAACTTAGATGCTGGAGAAATCTGTGTGGGGGCTAGTGACATGACATTGCAGTTTTATCTGCTTCCTTATTTAGAAGCGTTCCATGATGCATTTCCACAGATCAAGGTGACCGTGACGAATGCCCCGACACCGGAGACGTTGAAACATTTACAGGACGGAAAAATTGATTTTGGGATCATCAGTACCCCGGTGAACAATAAATATGATTTTAAAATGACACCTGTCCGCAAAATTCAGGATGTCTTTGTGGCAGGAAAAAAGTTTGAGTACTTAAAGGGTGGAAAATTAAGCTATAAAGAGCTTGAAAATCTTCCGGTGATGTGTCTCGAGGGCAGTACTTCCACAAGAAAATATGTGGAAGATTATCTGGCAGAGCGCGGCACATTTGTCCGGCCGGAATTTGAACTTGCAACAAGCGATATGCTCATCCAGTTTGCAGTGCGCAACCTCGGTGTTGCCAGTGTCGTGTCGGATTTCGCAGAAAAATACATTGAAAATGGGGAATTATTCGTATTGAAATTTGACAGGGCGATACCGGAACGTGAGTTTTGCATTGTCTCAAACGAGCGTGCGCCGATGTCGGCAGCGGCAGAAAAATTATATGATTTTCTGCTTGTTCCGTAGTGAAAAAATGTCAGAAAAAGTTCATCAATTCTTCATCAATCTTAATAGAATATCAATGGGATTGCGGGCAGGAATATGATAAATTTATATGCAGGATCAGGATATTTAGGGGGAAAACGTCAATGATGCGTTTATTATCAATCGGGATAGATTGTGTCTCAGCTGCTATTTTTGTGATTCCTGCTTTGGCTATTTTGCAGTGTACAATCTACAGGAAATGGGAATTTAAACCATTTTGTGTAAAACTGATATTTGCATTTTATGCGATTGCTTTGTTTTCAGTTGTGGGTGTTCCTGCGGTTGTGACATTTCAGATAGATTTTGGTCTGAATCTGATACCGTTTGCAGACATTGTAAACAGTCCGTTTGCATATATGAAAAATACGATTTTGAATATCATTTTATTTATACCGATGGGATTTTTTGTACCTGCGGTCTGGAAGAATTACCGGTCTTTCAAAACCATGTTTTTCATGGGACTCGCGGTATCACTGTGGATTGAACTATTACAGATATTTACATTCAGGCTTACGGATATTGATGATCTGATCACCAATACGGCAGGAACTGTGCTGGGATATGAAATAAGCAGAAGATTTTCTTTTCCGTTCTCTTTAAAATCAGTGGATTCGAAAGGAATTTTGGTACGATATGAACCTGTCCTGATTCTGGCAGTTACGCTTTTGGTTTCCATGTTTCTGAAACCAATCGTGTCTGATAGCATATGGAATATCATGATATAATGAGCGCAAGTGAGAAGAATGCATTTATGCATTCGGCGAACGGCGAA
>ERZ1106915.1351-NODE-1351-length-21476-cov-11.921292_pt1 | contig 21476 bp, 23 predicted proteins | sample MGYA00403653_ERZ1106915 | MGnify/ENA primary metagenome ERZ1106915 (study PRJEB35170, sample SAMEA104062404) | human gut metagenome | biome: human gut; feature: human-associated habitat; material: faeces | place: Denmark | collected 2012-06-06 ... | reverse complement strand
GTTATTATTGAATTTTCAAGGTGCGTAGGCACTTATTCAAGTGCGAAGTTTGAGTTTATAATTTTATTTTTTATAGTTTTTTGCCTTTATAATTCTACATTTCTATGATTCTTTTTCTTATATTTCTGAAGTCTCAGACTTTTATACAAAATTTCTTCTCTAGTAGGTTCTGACTGAGAATACTGCCACAGAACGCGGGCGCATCGTAAATGTTCCCTCAATCCGGACTGCTTCCTGCTCGGAATAGCAATAGCGTCCCTGTCCATCCCCGTAAGTGTTCACATACAGATACCAGAAACCTGCTCTGCGCGTATCCGGAAGCGTGATCGTCACATCCTCCCAGTAGGTATTGACTGCAAGGTAGACCATATCGTCTCTTCCCTTATCCTTGTCATATCCCGCAAAGCTCACGCACAGCGTTCTCGTGTCGTGGGAGATATTTCCCGGGCGCAAGGCATCTGCCTCGTGAGAGCGAATCGGCTCCATTCCACAGACCGCATCCGGAAGGCGTTTGCGGATTACCGGATGATCGTGACGGAACCGGATCATGTAACGGAAGAACTCAAACAGATTTGGATTTTTGTCAAGCAACGACCAGTCAAGCCAGGAAATCTCGCTGTCCTGACAGTAGCCATTGTTATTTCCATACTGGGTATTTCCAAACTCATCTCCGGCAAGGAACATCGGCGTACCGCGACTGCACATCAGAACCGCACAGGCATTTCGGATCATTCTCATGCGAAGCTGGTTGACCTGCCAGTCATCGGTGTCGCCCTCTGCTCCACAGTTCCAGCTACGATTGTCATTTGCTCCATCCGTGTTATCCCACCCGTTTTCCTCATTGTGCTTACCATTGTAGGCGTAGAGATCATACAGCGTAAATCCATCGTGACACGTCAGGAAATTGACACAGGAGTTGTATCCGGCATATTCGGCATGGTCATCTGAAGCCACTCCGCCATAGAGATCACCGGAACCGGAAATTCTCCATGCGGCATCCCAGGCTTCCCAGTTATCTCCCTTCAAGAATCCGCGGATCGTGTCGCGGTAACGTCCGTTCCATTCTGCCCAGCGTCCACTTGCAGGGAATCTTCCGACCTGATACAGACCACCGGCATCCCACGCTTCCGCGATCAGCTTAACATTTCCGAGAATCGGATCATAGGCAAGGCTTCGCAGAAGAGGCGGATTGTTCATCGGGGAACCGTCCTCATTTCGTCCAAGAATACTTGCGAGATCAAAACGGAATCCGTCGACACGATAGCGAACCGTCCAATAGCGCAGACACTCAAGGATCAAATTCTGGACGATCGGGTTGTTGCAGTTAAGCGTATTTCCACAACCACTAAAATTATAGTAATATCCGTCCGGCGTCAGCATGTAATAAATCTTGTTGTCAATTCCCTTAAAGCAGAAAGAAGGTCCCTTCTCATTTCCTTCTGCAGTGTGATTAAAGACCACATCAAGGATGACTTCGATTCCATTTGCATGCAGAAGACGAATCAATTCTTTGAGTTCCTTGCCCTCTGTTCCATCCACATGGGTGGACGAATAGCTCGCATTCGGGGCAAAGAAGCAAACCGTATTGTATCCCCAGTACTCCAACAGCGTCTTTCCATCGACCTCTCTCGAGTTGAGCATCTCATCAAACTCAAAGATCGGCATCAGCTCAACCGCATTGACTCCAAGGTTCTTGAGATACGGGATTTTTTCCCGGAGACCCTCAAACGTTCCCGGATGACGTACACCGGAAGAATGATGGCGCGTGAAGCCACGCACATGAAGCTCATAAATCACCAGATCACTCATCTCCCGCTTTGACTGTGGCATATCTCCCCAGTCAAAGTTGTCGCGCACCACGCAGGCATGGTAATCCCGGCTCTTCTTCTCTCCCCAGCGCTCTTTTCCCACAACACAACGTGCATACGGATCAAGAAGCACATTTTTCTTGTCAAACAGAAGACCTGCTTTCGGATTGTTTGGTCCGTCAATCCGATATGCATACTCAAACTCTTCCGGCTGTAATCCAAATACAATCATCGAATATACATCACCGATTTTGTATTCCTCCGGAAATGGAAGCACGGCAAATGGCTCTTCCTCCCCGCGATGGAACAGCAGAAGCTCACAACTTGTGCCGTTTCTCGTGTGGATCGTAAAATTTACACCACACTCGAGCACCATCGCTCCGTTAATGTCAAATAGTCCTGGTCTTACGTGATAACCCGCAATTTTTCCCATTACCTCATTGCGAATCGGATAATCCAGGATAATCTCTCGATTCTGAATCTTCATTTACCAGTCTCCCCTCATTTATTGAAGTCAACGCTCACAGAGCATATAACTGCATGCCTCTATTTTATCATTTTATGAGAGTGCGGGCAAGTTTCTGCCGAAAGATCCACGAAAGACTGCATTACCAGTGCTTTCTCGATATGCAAATCAAAAAATAGGAATCAGAAGCCTTTTTTACAAACCTCTGATTCCTCCATAAATACATCGAGCCGTTCTGCACTCTACTGCAATGGAATTCCCTCGCTTTTCATAAACAAGCTCACTTCCACAGCGCGGACATTTTACAAGTTTTTGAGGATGATTCAATTTCTCATTCAGAGCACGCTTTTCTGCTTCACCCCACTCTGCTTTCATCCCTATACTTCACATCCCTACTCACACCCATTTTTATCTCTGCGTTTTTCAAAGATTTTCCGCGCAATATATCCCAGAATCAATGAGACTGCGATAATAATTACATTTTTTATTACCTCTATACTTACACTCAGTTTAGCTATTTTCCTTTTTCTTTTCATACAAATATTTCAGAATTTTCATCAAATTAAAAAATGCGCGTGCAAAGAAAAAACATGACAATGCACTCAACCCAAACTTAACAATCTCTCTCATCTTTTTTTATCCTTCTATTTTCTGTATGCAATCCCCACAAGCTATCATTACTCTGAGATAATTTCAAACAGCGTTTTCGGACAAGCATACCATTCTCCAGAGTGATCAAGAACTCCATAATAGCGCGAATCATCTTTTATTTCTGTCGCCTCATAGATCTCACCATTGCGTATCTCCGCCATATCCACTCCTAAATATTCTACCTTTATTTTCATATAAAATCAATACGCTATGTCTCGCAACTCATCTTTACTTTTTCTGCAACAGAAATGTCTCCTATAAAAACAAAAAATGGAGTAGAACCATCCAGCTCTACTCCATCGCCTACATCTCTATAAACGGCTTAAATCCGTTGTTTTTAGAACTTGCCAGCCTTAGCTGCTTCCTCTACGGAAACGAAAAAGCCTTATTTTGTAAGGTTTTCTTCCTTATTGTGTACAAATAATGCACATATCTTACGCTTCCGCAGGCTTATCCAGACGTTCTATTTCGCCAGCCCCGGCATCTGAAGCGCACCATCCTGATCCGGTGTGAGAGTAATCGGTTCCGTAACCATCTTCCCCTCTTTGTCTAAATAATACCACTTACCACCTACTGTCTGCAAGCCCTTTGCCATCACTCCATCATCGCCCAGATAATACCAGTCTCCATTGTACAGATACCAAACATTGTGCTCCATCATACCGGCGCCGTTGAACCAATACCAACAATCGCCGTCCTGATACCAGTCGTTCCGGACATAGGTTCCCGATCCATCTCGATAATAGAACCGCCAGCCTCCATCTTCCTGTTGCCAGCCGGTCTTGACGTTTTCGGGAACCCACGTTTTCTTGAACTCGTCCGGATCTCTGTACAGCTTTTTGATCCCACTCGTACTACTGCCCCAGTCCGGTAACTGAAAATGAGGCTTGTCCACGATACTCTTCCAATTTCCGCCCCATTCCAGACCCAGAGCAACACCGATCGCACCGACGCGCTCGAAAAACTGTCCTGCTTCATTGTAGGCTCCCTGACCATCATTGCGGTAGAAATCGAAAGCAGTTCCCCACTGGTGATAGGAGCTGTAACTGCTTCCTGGTGCATTCGTGACAATCTTCCCCGGCTTCGTGCGCCCCTGTGCATAGAGCGCGTCCTGATCCGCTACGGTCCGGAACGTCTCTCCGATCTTGATCTTCAGCCCCTGCTCCGCGCATCGCTGGATCAGCTCCGATGCCAGTTTCTGAAGGCGCGGATGACACAAAGTAATATCTCGCATAGTTTGTCCTCTTTTCTTTATATTATATGAGTTCTTTGGAATATTGACATTTTTGAGAAAATAGAATATGATGTAGGTAGCTAAGGAACGTGAGAAGGTTCCATAAGGCAAAACAAAAACCCCAGAGGCGGCCACCTCTGGGGTTTTCTTGCTCGTTACGGTGAGCTATTCCGTTTTAGGCTGTTGCTGCCTATTTGTCCTTATCCAGCCATTTGCATATGTAGTAGCTAACTACATTTGCTACGATAGGAGCAAGAAACGTGAGAAGGATTTCTTTCATAAGGCTCACCTCCTTTCTGCTGGAGGTTCGACAGCTCCTACATCATATCATATTTTCTGTCAGTATTCTACTTATTTTCTGCTATATCCATATTCTTTCCATCAATCTTGTCCTTCAGAACCGCAATGTATTTCACAAGCCACTCTGGAACCGGCGCGCCCATTCGCCCTGCATTTTCGGTAATGGATAGAGTTTCATTCAGAATATACCAAGCTGTCGCCAGCAAGCTAAACATTGCCTTCGACGGCGGAATGATACCAAGATCGCCAGATGCTTTTACAATCAGGTAATCTACACTCATAGCTACGGCGATCACGCACAAGTAGGCTACTTTCTTCGCAATTCCCTTGGCTCCCTTCTTGCTGCTCCAACCATAACCAGTATCACCCGGATGATCCAGTGCCTCCACAGCAGATGCCGTCATTCCAGTAAAGTAATCGATCACCATCAGGATCAGCAAAACACTAAGTAAATAAAAGGAAATCCCCATTTTCTCACTGAGGTACGCGACCGCTCCGGCCGCAAACATCTGAATTGTCATGCATGTGCTCCTTTTCATCTTTTCGTTTGTCTCCTTTCGCAAATCATGTTATAATATTGCAAAAGAAGTTTTTACATTCAAAAAGCACCCGAAAATCCTTTTGCCTGGGGATTCGGGTGCTTTTCTTTACTCATTTACTCGTGGTCACACTCCTTGTGACCGGGACCGCCCTGCACATGTCTCGGCTCTGCATGATCTGCGGTACCCGGTGTGCTGTCCCTGCGGTACTCGTGATCCGGTCCAGTGCTTAAGGCCTCATTGTGCGGTTCCGGAGTCGGTACTCCGGTTGCCGGGCCGTAAGGGATGTTCGGGGTTTCGGTTCTGTGCTTGATACTCATATGTAGTCCTTTCTGCCATTTAACGGATGGCTCCAAAATGAATTAAGCCGAATTACTCCGGCAGGGTCTCGGTATTCTCGGCCTGATCGGTGCCAGTCTGATCAGAGTCAATGTTATCCGCATCATCTTCAGACTTGTCCAGGGCATCGTAATACGCCTGGGCCAGGATCTCAATCTCAGTGATATCATCCTCGGTTAAAAGACCATTGTCCAGATGGGTGTATGCCTTGTCCAGCCAGTAGGCTACATCACGGCCTGCGCCGATCTCGCGCTTGATGCTGCGTAAGGTTAAGTCATGTCTTGCTTTTGATTTTACTGCCATAGGTACCTCCTTAATTTGTCATGGATGCGATTGTGTCAGTCAGCTGCTTGATAACGATATTTACGTCTCGCTGGTAGTCCAATTTCATTCCTGCGCCGTCAGTCTCCACGATGGTCGTGGGACCGTAGGTGGTGAGGGCACGGTAAGCGGCGATGTCGGTTTCTGAGAGTGTGGTCTCGATGGGGGTAGCGAGGACATATGATATCGAAGCCTTGGGATGTGATATCAACCATTCGGCGAATGCTTCTAACGTATTAACTCCCACTGAATCTCTGAACTGTATTGTCACATTATTTCTCCAAACATAACAGCGGCAATCTTCCTGCATTGCCAGTTCATAGCTCACTCCGTCAAAAAATGCATACTGGCACATCGCATGACCGGTTTCTGTTCCAGACAACTGTTCATCTATCGATGCGATAAATGTGTCATTATGATTAACAGGTGTTTTCTCATATGAGAATGAAAGCTGATCAAACGCCAATTCATTTATCCTCTGAACATACACGCCACGCTCCAGATCCACTTCGTCGCAAAGCCACTGCTGTCCGGTCTCGTCAGTGTAATTGCCGCCTAATGGTACCGGAATTCCCGGCAGACTGGTTGGAGATGTGATGGTGAAGGTCTGCGAGGGACGGTAAGGCTCGTATGTAGTGGCCTCAGATGCTTCTTCTACTTGCAAAAGCTCTGATTCTGTACATTCATGTAATGTTGTCTTTCCGTCAGTCCATGTACCCGCAATTCCACATACAAGGATTCCATCACTCTTTGCAATGTATGATTTTTCCAATATCTTACCGTTCATTCTGGTAAATCCGAGCGCATTATTAATATTGAGTGCTTTCTCTATATTTTCGTATTCAACCATACCTATAGCTGCGTTTTTGTTTGGATTCGTCACAGAGATAACATAAGTTTTTCCTTTCTGGCATTTTATCACCTTGCAAACTCCAAGGGATTCATATGTCGGAGCATACGGCAGCTCAACTTCATTCTCCTTCCTACTTCCATCAATTTTCAACACATCATTTGAGTAGTTTGCATAGTAAAATCTTCCACCAAAAAGGTTCTTTCCATGCACCACTACCTCGCCTTTTGCGTTCTTAATCTCCTGCGGGTAATCCGGACTTGGACTCGGCTTACCGCCTGTATATGGCTCCCACGGAAGGGGAGTTTCTCCGGCGTTAAGCATAAGATGATTTATTGTGAAATTATAAGCTTTTCCCTTTGAAATAGAAGCATACATTACACAATCAGTTCTTTCGGCAAACGAATCTGGAACAATTATTATAACCCTATGGGTTGTGTTCTTTCCTGACCAGCCAAAACTCACACCATTACCTCGCACCCATATATTTTCAAAGTAATGGTTTTCATCGAAAGTCAACACATATTTCTCACCAGCCTGCATTTGAATTGGCTTACTGATTTGAATTCCTTGTGATAACGTTGGCGTTCCCGATACCACAATCTGTTCACTATTTTTACCAAATGTTATAACAACGCCATTTAAGTTTAGGCTGTCGCTGATTGGCTCAAACAGCTGCGCCCCTGTCGTCGTCACCTGTGTGCTCTTCCCATACAGCACCAGCCCCTCCAGCGGTGCCTCAAACGCATCAGTAACATAAACACGACTGCCGGTCTCGCTTCCGACAAGGATATTCTGCCGCTTTTTGACATCCTCCAGCTCTGTCTGGTCAGCTTTCTTCGCCAGCTCATCACCCACAACCTTTGAATCTGCCGCACGTCCAGAAATGCTCAGGCTCTCATCTGTGACAAAGTTGGTCTTTCCCGCCTCTACCGCAGCATTTACCGCTGCCACACCCTCGTTCTCTGCGGTCTCTACTGCTTGGACCGCGGCTGTCTTGGTCTGCTCGATACCTGCGGTTACAGCCTCGACTGCCTGGACGCCACTGGTCTTAGCAGAATCAATGTCCTTGATAGCACCGCTCCGTGCCGCCTCGATATCGCTCTTGGCTTTATCTATCGCTTGCAAGCCCTCCGTCCTGGCTGTTTCGATGGCTGCTACTCCATCTGTCTTAGCCTCCGACAAGCTCTGTTCTGCCGCCGTACGTGCATCTGCCACGGCTTTGACACCTGTCTCTCTGGCAGCATCTACCGTCTTTACTGCGCCTGTCTTAGCGGTCTCGATAGTCTCTGCCGCATCGGTCTTGGCTGATGCGATACCCGCCAAGGCAGTACGCCCTGCCTCATCTACATGCTTCGCTACTGTCTCGGCTGCGACTCTGCTTTTGTCGACCTGCTCGGCTGCATCTTCTGCAGCAGCCTTACTCTCTGCGGCATTCCCCGCCGCGGTCTCTGCCCGGTCAGCTGCAGCGTTTACTGCCCGGACCGCATCAGCAAGCGGATGATCCTTTTCTGTGTCCGGATGTTCCTCACCAGGCTTCGGGCGCGCCCGAACCGTCATGAGGATCTTATATTCCGTCTGACCAGACTTGCCGTCATCCAGGTAAACAAAGGCGTACAGGTTGTAGTCCTGCGTCTTTGCCATCTCCAGCAATGCATCCGGGATTTTTACCTCGGTGACGCCGTCTGCTGTGACGCCGATCCGCGTCTCTGACTCACCGCCGCGTTCCACGGTCGCAAAGTGGATTTCTACCGCCACCGGGAGCTCCAGGCCCTTAAGGTGGAGTACCGTGCCATAGTCATACTGCCACAGGCTGCCCTGGGCCTGGGTAAATCGGCAACCAGGCGAAAAGGCGGCTGTTACTACTCGTCCCATATGTGTCTCCTCTCTGTTGCGATATCGCAATGATTACGATTACGATAATGTAATTTTGTAGATGCATCGGCCGGACACTACAGTACTGCCGATTGGGCGGAAGTTAATTCGTATCTGGTAATTGTACCCGCAGGAAAATGGTATTGCCTGCCCGCTTACTATAGTTACATCATCTATCACTGTAGCCATATATTCGGCTGAGTTCGCCGCATACCTGCCAGCCGTGACAGTCACTGCCATGTTGCCCTGCAGATTTGCACCCTCGATTGTGAGCCTTGTATAGCGTTTCAGGTCGACAGCATTCGCCGTCGCGAATGCGCACTGTCTCGCTGCAGACAGATCGATTCTGTCACTCTGCAAAACAACCGCATTACTGCTGATCGGAGTTAAGCGTCCCCCAAACCCCCATGCTCCATGGTTATACACATCATCCACGCTGCTGACCCAGCCTTCCCATGTTCCAGTCACTCCGCCTACGGTAACGCCCTTTTTGATATTTGCTGCCGTAAGCCCAGCTACCGCCTGCACCGTGACATCTCCGGTCATATATTTCCCTCGGCATGATACTTTCTGCACAGCTGCACCAGGCGTCACAGTCTGCGCTCCCATGGATGCAATCCCGCCATTAACCCGCACGCCATTGGAATAGCCGTATGCGCCAGAGAGCATATTGCCGGCAGCAAGATTGCCTGGCGTCTGATCTGCCAGGGACTTTGCTATGACTCTGCCAGTTCCATCATGGATGCCCGACGGAATGGTTACCGATGCGCCGGCAGCGAGTTCCACAACTCCCCAGCTACCCCGGTCTGGCAGCGTACCGGTAAGTGGCTCGCCGTCCTTATCTACGATTACTTTTCCGGCCCGGACATCTGCCGGATTAGCTGTTATTACATCCAAATCAGCTCCGCCGCCTCCGCCCAAAACCCAAATCCTACCCATTCGCTCACACTCCTCTCAGACCGACCATGACATCCGTAGCCGGCTTTTTGTACACCTTATAGGTTACGCTGCCGTCCGCTGTAATGCCGATTCCTGCAGCGATGATCCCGAAGGCCTTGTTGTAAGCTCTGTGCTCTTCCACAGTGGCGTTGTCCTTCAGAGCCGACACCAGCATCGGGTTATCCTCGGCAGTCACGCCGTCCACTGACACGGTCTGGGTGTATGGCGGCTCTGTGCCGGTCCAGGCTGATTCCAAAAAGGTAACGTAGACCGGTTCTCCCAGCAGGCTGTTAATGGCAGTGTTGGTCGCATTGATATCGCGCGCGCCAAAACTGTCCCCGAAAACTGTATAACTCGTCACATCCTCGATCGTGCTTTTTCCGCTTCCCGCATCCGTGATCTTGTACAGCCTATCGCCAGACCATGCAGCATCTTTGTAATTTGTTTTTAATGCCAATTAGAATCCACTCCTTCCTGTTCCCAACCGAAATGCCAATTTATAGCGTCCCGTGAGATATTGATTCATCATGCAATTCCACAAATCCAAACAGCATTTCTCGATTCTGTTAAGTTCAGCAAAATCAATAGTTGCTGTATTTTCGTAGTAACTTTTTTTCTTACCTGCTAAACTTGGAATTGTGTTTTTGCAGAGTGTATCAAGATTATTTTCCAGAAGATTTATCTCATCCGCATAGATGTAGTCGCCAACATTCTTATCTTCTCCCATATCTTGTATTGAAAATTCGGGATACATCTGTACTGCAAGATTTTTAATCACCACAATATAATTTTTTATCCAGTTGTAATCCTCTGCATTAAAATAATCCCCTATATAATTTCCGGCTGAATCATAACCTCCTGCCCAGTCCGTTTTTGCTTGTGTCCGTGCCATCTATCGCCCTCCTTGCTTTTACATCTCCAGATAACTTTCCAGAAGAAAAAGATAGATTGTTCTCCTCCAAAAACACCTGCATTCGATCTGTCTTGTGCCCCTGAAGGAAGATAATATCTCCGGCATCCGGGCGGAAATCTCCCCGATACGGCACCTCATACTCGATGTTGTTATTCAGGTAGTTTCCGATCCACTCTGCCACCGTCCCTGCATGTTCCTGATCGCTGATCAGTGCATTGTTCCATCTCTTCGTCTCTCCGGTTGTGTTGAGTGGAAGATCATAGGTGCTTTCGTTCTGCAAATATTCCTTTCCCGTTACTACAAGCTCCACGCTTCCGGAAATCCCAGATAAGTCCACTCGCACTGCATATGCAGAAGACCTCGTGATCTTTCCATAATTTACAGAGAACCCATACGATGCCGTATTGAGATAACAGTCCACTACCTGCCCGCCCACTACGGTATCCTTATAGAGTTCCTTCTCTGCTTCTGACGATTCTGAGTATTTGGTCATTGTCACCTTTAGATTCTTGTAGAGCGTCGTTCTGGCTCCTGTCGGAGTATCCGTCATTGTCTTGTATGTGATCGAAAAGTCTGTGGCATCTCCGAATCCCACATGCCGGACGATCACACCATTCCCTGCCTTGCCCTCCGGAAAGAGAAATTCGATTCGATCAAACAGAGGAAAATCGTGCTGTACATTCGTGATCTTCTGGATCGCCGTGTGCGTGTATGTCTCTTGTACTTCCCCATCCAGATACGTCCGGATCTGCATCTTCGTCGGCGGATTTCCGCCAAACTCGATCGATAGTCCATAATACTTAAACGATGCTTCGAGATCTACGGTAAAACTCGGCGGAGTTGCGAATTTTCCAGAAGAATCTGCAATGTCTGCACTTACATATCCCTCATTCAGATAGTTACTTCCTCGTGGCAAGAAATACATGCCACCGTCTGCACGAAAATAATCCGTCCAGAGTATGCCATAAGCATACTTCGGATCTGCCAATACAACGCTTTGCGGATTCGACCACCTTGCAACATTCTTTCCGGTTACTACCATCTTTTCCGGAGAAATTACTGTTGTGAATCCAGCTTTCAGATGCATCGTGCCAGTGCGATCCACAACAAGAATTGCTCGCCCTGCATTGGCGATGATCTGAAGACACTCTGCATGCGTCGCCACCGGAAGCGGATTGCATACTTCCACGTTCCGCAGATAACTGTCTATGCTGTATTCTCGCTCATCCAATCCCGCATCCTCAAACACCGCCACAGCAAGATCATACAAATTCGTGGCTCCATACGTTCCCCAGTAATAGGTATCGTTCAGAGAGGCGACCACGTCTTTCGCCACAAAGCTCACTTCTTCATCGCTCGCCTTCCACGAATCCAGTAGCAACGTTGTTCCGGAGAAATGCTCAATCTCTCCATTCGGCAGTGTGGCACCATAGCTCACTTCTACTTTCTGTCCGATCTCCAAGAAATTCAACGTAGAATCTTCGTTTTCCACATCAAAACGGCGGTCTTCATTTTTTACAGTAAGATTCAGATCCGTCGTTGGAAGCTCTGCCGATACCCATGACAGGAACTCTTTTTTTGTGCTGGTCTTAATCTGCCGGTTCGTAAAGTTTATTCCGACTCCCATACTCATTTTCAAGATCCGGAGTCGTCCCTGACCGTTGACCATTTTTGTGGGGCGGATCGTAATATAGGTCGCTTTCTCGAAGACTTTATCCGTCACAAAATGCCCGCTTGTATTTCCTGACACAGATACGCTCTGGTTGTCCGATAAGATCAGAAAGTTTTCCGGATATGCTTCTCCAAACTCAATGGTCAATCCTTTTATGTCATATGGTCCGTCTTTAAACAAAATCGTGATGCTATTCATAAGCCTCTCTGTCACAATGCCCTGATTGAAATACGGACCATTGCGAGGAAGGAACAGCATTTTTCCATCCAGCCGGAAGAAGTTCTCTTCCAGAGTGGCGTAAGTGTATTCTCGATCGTAGTTCTGGAATGGTTTTTCCAGATTCGACATTGCGGAGTATTTTCCGCTCGGAGATACATATGCCTTGTTCTGCGCAACCTGATTGATAACACCGATGGTCACATACATATAGAACTGATCTCGACACTGCTGTGTCATCGCCTGCTTATATGCTTCACTTGCTTCCTGCATTATCCAATCACCCCGCAATCAATAATATTGACCTTGCACAACTTATACAGAATGGGCCTCTGATCTGCGTCATTGATTCCTCCGGAAGCGCTACGGTCTCCGGGATAAATCTGGATGCTCATCCAGTCATTATGGACCTGATCCCAGATTGTAGCTGTCACCACAAAGGAAGAAAATGCCTGACACATCTGCGCCCACGTTTTCGCCGGAAGCCAAGACCATTGCAAGTTATTGACCTTGTACTGATCTCGCCCAACTCTGTCTCCGATGAACTCGCCCTGAGCATTTCGTCCAGAAGTTACGTTCGTGTATGTGATCAGTTCCCACACATTATCAGGGGCAGGGAACTCCTGCCCATTGATCGTTATAAATGCCATCTCCCTGCCTCCTTTTTAGTCAAACTGTATTCCTGAACGTTTCTCCAGATCTTTCAGCTTTTTCCTGAGTTCTCTGGTGTCGATGTTGACAACCAAATCGAAATTTTCCAGTAGCTCGATGATCTTCCTGAGCAGTTCGATTACAATCGCAAGCTGATCGCCACTCGCAGAGCCTGAAGCCATAAGAACACGATCCAGCATGCCCTGCAATCTGTCGTCTTCCTGCCGATATGCCGACGCAGGCGATCCCATCGTTGCCAGTTGCGGAGTTGCATTCTGCGCTATGGTGGACATTGTTGCCACCAGCGGAGCCATGCAAGAGCGCATGCCAGTCTGCACCGCCTGAGTAATTCCCTGCGTAATCTGCTGGTTATTCGCAACCGCCGCGCGACCGCCCCAGCGACCAATCATCTCCGAAGTACCATTCTCCCTAGCAACGAACATCTCTCCGGATGCTGGAAAGCCACCAACAGCATGTCCCTTCACACCCGGACCGCCGGATGATGAACTACTTCCGGATGTCACTGTTCCTGTGGAATGCACACCCTCATCATCATCGGCTTCTGCTTCCTCCTTCGATTTCTTAAATGTATTCTTCGCCTTGTCGATCACAGAATTGAATGTATTACTTATCGTATCTGCAATGCCATCCAGCCATCCGGTAATATTCTCCCAGATTTCCTTCATGCCATTCCAGAGCTTATTCATAATATCTTTTCCGACCTTCAGCATTTCATCGGGCTTGAACACATCCTTGATCTTCTGCCAGATCTCAGAAAACCATTCCTTAATTGCGTTCCACTTTTCTTCGATTGTCGTTTTTACAGCGTCCCAGATCTCAGATAATTTGTCGCGGATTGCCTCAAATTTCTCAGTGGCAAGAGTTTTTATCGCATCCCATTTTTCTCCAACCCACGTCTTGATTGCATTCCATTTTTCCTCGATCGTCGTTTTTACCGAAGTCCAAACCTCTGAGAGTTTATCTCGAATCGCCTCGAATTTTTCGGTAGCATATTGCTTTATGGTATTCCACAAATTAGAAGCGAACTCGCTGATCCGATTCCACTGGTATGCCCATTCATCATGAATTCTTATCAGAATTGATAGGATTGTCTGTTTTACTGTTTCGATCGCCGTGCTGATAGCTTCTTTGATCGTATTCCATACAGATTCCGCAAAGTCCTTGATGCTTCCCCAGACAGATTCCCAAGTTGCTCGGATTGCCTCTACTTTTTCGGATACAAATTTCTTTACCGCCTCAATCGCTTTGCTGATGGTTTCCTTTATGGCATTCCATGCTTTTTCTGCATATTCTTTTACGGTATCCCAGTGCTGATACAGAAGAACACCGGCAGCGATTAATCCGACAATAGCAATAACCACCAATCCAATCGGACTCGTAAGAAAAGCGATCGCCGCCCCCAGTGCTGTCGTCACGGTTGTTGCGATTGCACAGACAGCATTCCATGCCACTGTTGCGGCCGTCATTGCCACCTGTGCCACTGTATCCGCAATTTTGAGTGCTGTGTTATGGATGAACTGCGCCCCTTGCGTGACAAGTGCTGCGGTTCCCTTTGCGAGATTTACCACGAAATCTTTCGCATACATCGCAACAATTGCGACGGTTTGCGCCTTGTCAAGAATCATAGCCCCGACGTGCTGTAAGATTGCCGTTGTGTTTGCGACAAATCCGCCAGTCATTGCTTTTAGAATACCCGCAACTCCACCGGCATTTACCAGAAATTCACCGATTTTTATAACTTCCCATGCCGCAAAAAATCCAGCAATAACGCCAATTGCCCCATCAAAGCGACCCTGAGTTTCGGTTATCCAATCCACGGCATCAGAGAGTTTTTGAGCGAATTCGTCAAGTACTGGCTTGGCATAAGTATCATAAGCTGTATTCAATCCATCCCACAGCTTATCAATTTTCTCCTTCAATTCATCGAATTTCGGTTTAAGCTGATCGAGCAGTCCCTGTATTCTGGCTTTTATCTGGTCAGCATTGTCCGTGATCGGCTTCGTTATGATATTAAGCAAATCACGAATGAATTTCGCCCCAAGTTCTGTAACACCTTGAAAAGAACTGCTAAAAATTCCAATCAAGTCAGCTGTGACCTGCTTTGCTGAATCACTTCGGAACACAGAGAAGATCTCCGCAACTGCAACAGAAAAATTTCCGATGATCGTAGATATGTCACTTCCAATATTGAACATATCCACGAGATACTTTTTGATCCGCCCTGTGTTCTGCTGTAAATACAGATCCATTCCACCAAGAAGATTGTCTGCGATCGTGAGTCCGATTGACGCCACTGACCCTGCAACTTCTCCAAGGCTACGCATGAACGTATTCCCGAATCGATCCGCTGCCTGAATCACTTCGGAATCTGTAAAAATCTCTCCTAAACTCTTTTTGATTCCGGCGATGTGGTTCTGGATGTCATCGAAGACAGAGGTATCTCCCAAGCCCTCCCAGAATCCCTGCGCAAATGACTCTTTCAGTTCCGTAATTTTGTCAGCGATCGCCTGAAGCCGACTGTCAATTTCAGATGTTCCATCATCCAACGATCCCATATCAAAGTCATCGGCTTCATATCCTCCACCGCCACCATCTCCGCCACTTCCCGAGCCACCACTCCCAGAAGAAGACTGATCGATGATGTGCAACTCATCCAGACTGCTTGTGACGCTCTTCATGTCCTTCGCAGCCTTCTTTGCACTATTGCCCGCACCGCTTGCCGATGAACCGGCTTTATCTGCTGATTTCGCAACAGATTCCAGACCTGAAGACGCGGAGGACGATGCTCCCTTGCCCTTCGAGAGCAAGGACGAAAGCGACTTGATCGCATTTGCCAGGCTAAGAATTTTTCCGATGACTGTATTAATAACATGGATCACCGGCGAAAGTGCTGCGATGAGTCCTTGTCCAATCGTTGCCTTCAGGCTGTCGAACTGCAACTGAAGAATACGGACCTGATTCGCCCACCCGTCAGAAGTTCGAGAGAAATCACCTGCCGCCGTTGTAAGCTGGCTCTGAACAAACTGATATCGCAAAGCGACCTTTTCCATTTCGGACATTTTCGCCGTGGTCTTGCCAAATCCGTTCGCCAAAGCATAACTATCAAGCGCCGTCTGCGTCATGACAATACCAAGGTCTTTCAGGCTCTCTGTCTCGCCGGTGAACACAGATTTCAGCTTTGTGTATGCTTCGTTCTGGCTGATGTTGTAGAAAGACGCCACATCACCTGCCAGACCGGTCAGAGTTGTAGACATCTCATAAGCGGATTTTTTATTGAAACCGAAGGCTTTCGCCATTGCACCGAAAGTTCCAGTAAACTGCTTCGCCATCGTCTCTGACAATCCGAACTGTGTCGCAGCATTCTGGGCGAACTGATCCACCTGCTTGCTCATGTGCGTGAAGGTAACGTCTACCACATTCTGCACTTCCGCAAGATCAGAACCAAGTTCAATACAGCTTGCACCGAAATCTAACAGTTTTTTAACTGCAAAAGCTCCTGCTAACATACCTTTGAGCTTTTGTAATTCCTTACCCAGTCCCTGCACCTGCACAGTTGTCTGTTTCGACTGCTGTCCGATTCCTTCAACACCGTCTTCGGTGTCACTCAAAGGTGCTTCACTCTCTTGCTGAATTTCCGATAGCGCTTTAGTTAGCTCATTCCGCAACATTTCTGCTGATTGAGCAGATTGTTGCCCCAATGCTTGAAGTCCAAGCGCCACAACACCGAGGGACCGACTAAAACTGCTTTCAATTCCTGATAATGCTTGTGTCAATCCATCACGCACCAACTCTGCTGCTTGCTGAACTGACTTTTCGATCTGTTTTAGATCTAATTCTACTTCAAATCTAAGTTGTGCATCTGCTGCCATATAAATGTCACCTGCCTTTTTAAGACAGGCACATCGGCACAGCGTCTTAAATCTTTAATTCAAACACACGTTTGCACTCTCTGTTTTTGCATTTAAAAAAGATGCCCTGACACTTGGCATCTTCTGATTGATAGGCATTTACCGGATGCCCGCAATACGGACATCTCACCTTTTCCTGTTTCACTTTTCCAATCTCAACCACCTCCAAAACAGTCCGCCATGAACTGCTCCAGATTTTTCATCGCTATCTCATACTGCTTTTCGGGCATGTTCTTGGCTTTTCTATTCCGCCAAGTATCATAGATTCGTTTCTGATCCGGAGTAAAATGCTCGATCACCTTCGGATCGGATTCTGATCGGATTGCAACCACTCGCCCCAGTGCAGTATCCGGAGAGAGTCCAGCCAGAAGAGACCGGAACTCATCCCACGTTACTGTCTCAAATTCTTTCGTTCGGATGCGCAACCCGTACTGCGACAAGAAACTGGAAATGATTAGATCCCAGTCCTCAAAAAGATCATAGTACGGGTCTACGCTTCCCCCTTGGTTTCTGAAGTCGGTCCGGTAATCAGCTCCATCGCTGACTGCACGACGATCATCCAGTCATTGATACTCAGCTTCATTTCCTCAATCGCTTTCTGCGACTCCTCCGAAAACACCAGATTATAAGCCTCTGCCACCTGCTCGTTTCCAACAGCACCATCCTGCATGAGGTTCATTACCTTCAGCATGGTCGGCGCATCGGCATTCACCTCCAGCTCCTTGTCACGAATTTTCAGAGACGGATTGCCGTCAAATGTAAGTCTGTCTGTAATATCAAGTACTCTTGCCATGTCCTATCCTCCTACTGTTCTTAATTCAGTGCCGGTGTAAAAGTCGGCTTACCGTACAATGTCAGGGTGAACTCCAATGCATCCAGAGCGGTCGTATCTCCACCGCCCGGAGTCGTGACATTGATTGTTGCCAGACCCTCAAGTTTCGCACCGGAAACCATCTCCCATGAGAATTTGGTCAGCACATCATTTCCCATCTTCATCGCAAGCCCTGCGATGTAATCATTTCCCGGATCACCAACCGAACGTTTGCCTTTAAAGTCGATCGAGAACTTCTTTCCGGTAACCATGTTCTTCGCCCAACCCTCGGCATCCATCGCAAACCACTCTACGGTCTGTCCATCAATCGCCGGTGAGAAGTTCTCCAGATCTGCCGGCATAACCATCTGATCGGTTGTACTTTCCGTGCCATTTGTTCCGATTTTAAACTTATTGGTATGTACCGGATACGCTACTCCTGCCATTTCTTTTCCTCACTTTCATTTTCTTTTCTCAAATAAATCAGATCCAGCCAGATCACATATTCATAGACACCAGAATCATCCGTACCAACATCCTGTGGTTCTGGAACCATCAGGCGAAGGTACGGCACCGGTGTGTTTCCTATGTTAAGACTGGATGTACTTCTAAGTTTCTCCCACAATTCAAAGGCAACTTCCTCGCTCTCACTCTTTCCCTTGCTCCAATGGACCAAAATGGAAAGCCGGCGGGTTTCGTAGCTAGTGCAGTTCAGACCGCCCAGAGCAATCTCCGGAGAGCCAGATGCAGAGCGAGAATAGATTCCAATGGATTTCTATTTCTTGTTGTCCAGCTTTCCAATATAGACATGTGAATCTTCTGCAATACCAAGATCCACAATCCACTTTCGGATATCTTTCATTTTCAGCATCACACACCACTCGCTCTCTTGTAAAATCTTCTAAATGCCCTCTGTGCGAAATTCTGATTAAGCCCGCCCGGTAACCACGGCTCCAGCCACGCTCCACCGGCGAACGGATTCTCATCTGTCTGGAAGTGGTATTCCGGATGATAATAGAGCCGACGCGCATACGGCGTGCTGGACACCAGTGCCACCTGTCCCTGCGCTGACTTACTGTAATCCACAAAGGTATTCTCATTCTGTAAACATCCAGTCTCGAACGGCATCACCTGCGCCTGCACCACTTCGGTATGCAGTGCCTCTGCTGTCTGCTCCAGCGCAGTCACTGCTGCCTGCGTAAGCTGATGGATTCGCCCCCAGTTCAATTTCACACTCGAAGTCACCTGCATCAGACCACCTCCAGACTACAATAATTCACAGAGCCGTCCGGATTCCGGTTCTTACATCCCTGCTCAATCCGGCGCTCCTGTCCGAAGATTGTTGCCGTGCCACCACTCAGAGACGGTAGATCCGGCGCAATATCGCCCGGAAACAGCGCGGTTCCCGTGATCTGCACCAGCTTCTTTTCCGCCGTCAGAATGGTTTTTGCTCGATCCTGAAAATTGCATTTCAGATCAAGATCTACCACAAACTCCGGATCACCCTCGCAGGTCGTTTCCTCTGCTTCCAGATGCACATGCACCGGCGTTTTGCAGAGCCTTTTCGGCACCAAACACGGATATTTCATGCAATCACCTCGCCAACCTGCAACACAATCCTGTCTGACACAGCAGAGCGTATGTATCTCTCTTCATTGCCACACCTTTGTCCGTAAAGACGTTCCAAGAACTGCCAAACTGTGCCGATACACCGTTTATGCTGTAACTGGAAAGAATCGTGTTGATCTCATCTTCATTCTCGTACTCGAAGTCTGCCTGCAAGCAGACCACTTCTCGGATCACTTCCTGCTGGAATTTGGTCAAATCAGAAAATCCCTGACCCACAATGCGATTGTAAGTCAGGGAATCCACATGCCGGGATGCCTGTCTCAGAGCTGTTGCAAGTTTTTCCTCCGGCACTGTGCCACCACCATATTCTTCTGTGTAATACTCCGGAGTTACATACGGCTCATATGGCATATCACTGCCCTGCTTTCTTCCGTGCGGTCTTTGCAACCTCTTCCTCAGGTTCTTTTTTCTCTGGTTCTTTTTCCTCCGAAGAGGAAATCTGCTTTTTCAGCTCCTCATTCTCTTTCAGGAGCTTGGCATAATCGCTATACGGAACCGCCTTGTTTGCTCCATGCTCGATCAGATTTCCCTCATCATCACGAATATCGAAACCAGCGCTCTGATACGTCGCCACCTGACTCTGATCGATCGTATAGACCTTATTATCTTTCTCTGCTGTCATATTCTCACCTCAGCCTTCTTAATCTTCTGATTCTGCATTGATTGCGATACCGCAGGACTTTCTTTCGATCAGGAAAGTGTCTGTATAGTATCTGTTCTGGTACACATACTTGTCAGCTGTGCGGGAATCCGTTCCTGGAGTGAACAACTTCATATACGCATACTTGTCACGAGAGATTACACAGGACGGATGCACAAGCATCATGTTGATCTGTTTTGCACTCGATGCCGGTACACAGCCATCTGTAAATTCATACTTGGTCTTGAATCTCGCAGACGGTACAGTTTTGATCTGCACATCATCCAGACCGTGAACGCGACGATCAATCACCCCCGCAGCACCGGCACTGATCATTCTGCTCACCCCATCGGCACTCTTCAGCAGTTTGTTCATTGCAGAGGTCACATAGAGAATACGTCCCTCCTGCGGTACGGACTGATCGTCCATGATTGCCATCTGCTCATCAAACCAGTCAAGAATATTGGCAGTGGTAAGAGCAGTATTGTCAATCACTGCGCCTTTGCTCTTGTTGGTCTTTGCCTCTGCATAGAGCTTGGAGAAGCGATAACTGTCTTTCTCCGGGATTGCCTGCTCCTCCTCGAATGTGTTCTGAATATTCGCAATTTCCACGACAAGATTGGTCTCGTCGATATCCATCGGGTCGATTGCAAACTCAATATCACGATCGTGAGTCAGTTTCTTCGGCTCCCAGTCGTTCTGGATCGTTCCGGAGTTGAATCCCATATTGCTACGGTTGTGATCCTTATAACCGCTCACAGTCAGTCTCGGGATCTTGATTGTCTGTGCATTCAGGAACTTAATTCCCGGATTTGAGAGTGTAAGGTCGTTGGAGACCATCTCTCTCGAATACTTCTGCGCCAGCTCGCGCATAAAAGTTTCTGCGTAATCGTATACTGCCATAATTTACTTCACCCTTTCTCTTATTTCTTGTTTCCAAAGATCGAAGAAAGCTGATCCACCTGATTGGTCTGCTGTCCTGATCCACCGTTACTTGATGCACCCACCTGCACGAACCCGGTTGTTCCGGATGCCTGCGGTTTCAGTGCCGGCACATCTTCCAGTACCTTGTTCAGCGCTGATTTCAGCGTCTCCTCGTTGATCTTGCCATCCTGCCCGACCACATTGCTGAGGTCCGCCATCTTGAGCACATACGGAATCGACTTCGCACTGATTCCGAGCGTCACTGCCACCATCGTTGCAGCACTCTGAACCTGCGCTTCCTGTGCCACTGCCTGCATCTGAGTCATCTGCGCCTGCATGGCACTCACATCCGGAGTGTTTTTCGCCTTCTGCTGTTTGAAGGTTGCGATCGCCTGCTCTGCCTCCTGCTGGGATAATCCCTGCTGTTTAAAATAGGCTTTCAGAGCTGTGTCCTCCCGCGCTGCCAGTGCTCCATCGAGCATCTGCTGGATCTTGTCGTAATCGACCGCCGGAGCTGACTGCTGTCCGTTCGGATTCTGCTGTGTCTGCGCCTGTGCGCCGTCTCCTGCGGTACCAGCGCCCTGCTGTGTCTGGTTCTCTGCCATTTCTGTATCTCCTTTCGTTCTGAGAGTATCGCGCAGAGTTTTACGTCTTCTCGCGTTTGGACATAAAAATAACACGCATCTCTGCGTGCCTATGACTATCCTATAACTATTCTATCAAAATCGCAGAGTACCACGCCTGACCAACTGGATCAGACGTGGGTGAA
>ERZ1106915.1346-NODE-1346-length-21561-cov-5.528550_pt1 | contig 21561 bp, 14 predicted proteins | sample MGYA00403653_ERZ1106915 | MGnify/ENA primary metagenome ERZ1106915 (study PRJEB35170, sample SAMEA104062404) | human gut metagenome | biome: human gut; feature: human-associated habitat; material: faeces | place: Denmark | collected 2012-06-06 ... | reverse complement strand
ATAGAACGTTTATCTCTTTTACGCAAGTTTTAGGAATGTGTTTCGCAATTACCTATTAATATCCATACATCTGATCCAGAGTAACTTCTTTTGTCTTTGCGCCCTCTTTCACATCTTTTCCATAAGGAAATGCGATCAGATCATCTTCACTGAGCCCACCTTTGACAATCACACTGTAACCGCTGTCTACAGCTGCACCCACTGAAATCTCCTGTTTCTTCAGGATACCATTATCATCTTTATACACATAGTTTTTATTATTGTCATTTCTGACAAAAGCTTTCTGAATGACCATAATGTTCTCTGCAGCAGATGCTTCATAATTGACAGTAACCCAGTCCTGATCTTCCAACTGAAGTGTCTTGTCACTTACCACTGCTGTAAATGCATAATAAGACACATTTGGATTACTGCTTCCATAGAAGCTGTTTCCGGTTACAGGATATTCCGAAACATCCATAACATCTGCCTCAAAAGATCCGCTGGTATAACTTGTACAGTTAAGCTTTGTGCCTTCTTTAAAATCATCGAGCATCAGTTCACTCACAGAACCTACAACATAAAAACCATCACTGCTTTTTATCTTGATCAGAGCCTTACCGTCAGTTGTCTCACCGCTTCCGGAATCCCCCACATAAGTAACCGTACCATCCAGTTTTGCAGTGATAAGCTTTTTATTCGCTTTCTTTTCCAGCTGTGATATCTTGATATCGCTTTCCTGAAGATCCAGCTTAAGGCTGGCAATCTTACTCTTCTGATACTTGATGGCATCTGCTCTGGAAACAGGAGTTCCGGTAGGTTCATCATTCCCACCAGGATTATCATCTCCTCCATCATCCGGATTCTCATCATATTTATCTGCATCTGCCAGTGTGAATTCCACCTCTGCAAATTCATATACCGGTTTCTCCAGAAGACTTCCGTTTACCAGATAATAACCTGTGCAGGAGGTTTTCAGATCATCATAGTCCGCTATTGTATCATTCTGATGAAATTCCAGACGGTACCAGTAACCACCCTGATTAACAACTTTGGTTCCATCAGGACTGTATCCTGCAAGTTTATTAAAGAATGAACCCATTACTGTTACTTTTTCTTTTGCACTGCTACACAGATATACATATGGATCGTCCTCTGTGCCACTTCCTGTAAACGGAACAGAATCTGCATCCAGTTTCTGATAAAACGGCTCGTCACCATCAGTGATATTCGGATCACCTTTTCGGTAATAGGGATCAAAATATGTGGTATGATCATCCAGTGCCGGCGTTGGCGTTGGTGATAATTCCGGCATATCATTTTTTCCGGAATTAAAATCATCCTTCTCTCCGTCACTGAATCCATTTGCTGAAGGATCCGTATATACCGGAATATCATGATCCGCAGATGTTCCATCTGATGAACCGCCTGTATTTCCGGTATCTGTTGAAGCATCATCTCCCGGTAAATCTGCCTTGGATGAAGAATTGTCTGAGCCCGCATTATCCACTGCATCTCCATCTGTAAAAGCAGATAATAAAAACGGATACATGGCTGCTGCCAGGTAACTGCCGGACATATCTGCTGTGGATGATAACGTATCATCCGGCGTCATATCATCATCACCTGTATCATTATCAGTTTTTCCTGTTTTTGAATTCAGGTTATCGGCGTCTGTACCCGCATCTGTTTCCTCTACAGGTCCACCATTCTGAAGGCTGTTCAATCTGTTCACTGCTTTATTTAAATCCTGCTCCAGTTTCTGTTTTTTCAGCTTTGCTATATTCAGTTCCATTTCCACCAGAGTAGTATCAAAAGAAACCAGAGGATCCCCTTTTTTTACGGCATCTCCCTTTGTCACATAAATCTGATCAATGATCAGGTCTTTATCACCGTTTACTGTCTGTGTTGCACTGGATGTAATGTTTCCGTCAAGCGTGGTGGAAGGTGTATAAAATTCCTGCAGTAATCCGCTCACAGGAGTAACCGCCACTGTTTTCTGGCTGTTTTTCTTCAGCTGCATCAATCCCGCTGTAATTCCGCTTCCTGCGATTACCACCACAAGCACTCCTGCGAGGATTTTCTTTACTTTGCCCATGAAGATCACCTCTTTTCCTGAAGGATACCATCTTTGATCGTAACCACCCTCTTCGCATGTGCGGCAATATCCGCATCATGGGTGATCATCAATACAGATACCCCCTCATCATTCAGCCTCTGGAAAAGTTCCATAACCTGCGCACCGGATTTACTGTCAAGAGCACCTGTAGGTTCATCTGCAAGAAGAAGTTTCGGGTTATTGACGATCGCCCTGGCAATGGCAACCCTCTGCATCTGACCTCCTGAAAGCTGATTTGGCTTAAAATCCACTCTGTCCGCCAGGCCCACTCTGTCAAGTGCTTTCAGAGCGCGTTCTCTTCTCTCCTTCTTAGGTACCCTCGCATAATTTAATGGCATCTCAACATTTGCCAGAGCACTCTGCTTAGGGAGAAGATGAAAGCTCTGAAAAACAAACCCTATCTTATTCAGCCGAAGATCCGACATTTCATTCTCCGAACACGCCTTAATATCCACGCCATCCAGAAAGAAAGTCCCCTCTGTCTGCTTGTCCAGACATCCGATAATGTTCATCAGAGTAGTTTTTCCCGAACCGGATGGTCCCATAATTGCCACGTATTCTCCTTCTTCCATGGAGAAATTCACATCTTTTAATACCGGAACCTTCATTTTACCCTGCTGATATTCTTTATATATACCCTTTAATTCCAGTATCATTCGATCCCCTCCACGCCTTCACCTGCGCTCATACCAGGTGCCTCATCGATTGGTACAAGTTCCTCATTTGGATCAATCGAGTCATCCGAACTGTCATCTTCAGAACCCTCTTCCATATCTGGATCTGTATAGGCTTCCCCATCTGCGGAATCTGGCTGTTCATCAGCCATATTTCCATGATCAGCATCCATATCTGTACTCCCGTCCGCGCCTCCGCTCATTGTCTGAGCCAGATCTCCGATCTCTGTTTTTTCGCCTTCTTCCAGAGCCGCTGTCGGGAATGCAATCGCATCTTTCTTTGTAAGGCCCTCAACAATCTTATATTCTCCAAGATCATCATCATGTTCTCCAAGTGTTACATAACGCTTCTCCAGTCTGTTCTTATCGCTGGCTGCCCATACATACGGTTCATTGGTATCTGTGTCCAGAATATAGTAATCACTGAGCCACAGACCGTCTTTTTTCTCATCCTGTCCGATGTCACGTTCTATGTACACATGCTGTCCAAGCATCAGATTCTCAGAGGAATCCAATTCCACATAAAAAGGATAAGAAGTAGACGTTGTCTGATCATCGGAACTGGTACTTGCCATACCCATATACATATCATTACTGCTGTCATCTGAAGTTCCATTATTCACATCTACGGATCCCATCGTTCCTTTCCATGTTTTACTGCTGTCTACTCTGGAACGGATGATCACTGCCTCTCCGGGTACAATAGAATCCCTGTTCTGTTCATTAACTTTACCTTTCACTCTGTAAGCACCTGTACTGAGGATTGTAATAAATGCAGAACTGTCCGAACTTCCGTCACCTGACGACATGCTACTGTCCATTGCACTGCTGTCATCCACAGAATCACCGTCATCACTTGTCATTTTGGAAGTGTCAATTTTCTGTATCACACCATCTATTTCACTTCGAACCTCTGTATTCTGTGTTGCGCTCTGAAGTTTATCAATTTCAGACTGTTTACTCTTCTGACTGTATTCATTCTTCTTGAGATTCATTTTGTTAGTCTCAATTTCAATGGTATAGGACAACTGATCTTCGGCCTTTGCTTTTTTCTTCTCCGCTTCCAGCGTAGCTATCTGTTCTGTCAGGCTGATCTGTTCATTTTTTAATCTATCCAGATCCAGTTGTGCCTGCTTCAGATCATCCTCAATACTGCTGAGATCATATTCAAAAAGAAGCTGTCCGGCCTTTACCTCTTCTCCTGTCTTAACTTCCACTTCTTTTACTTTTCGTCCACTTTCTATTTTTACGTTTACAGTTTTCTGCGGTTCTACCACACCGGCAAACCGATTTACCGCTGTTGTTTCAGATCCGGTGATCACACTTACTTTTGACACATACACAATAGAATCACCGGTTCCACTCTGACCGTTTCCTTTAAAGTGATACCAGACTCCGGTTCCGATACCACCTGCTGCGATCAGGATTCCCAAAACGATAATAATACGTTTCTTCATAAATTGCCTCCTTGATATTGTCACCTTGTTCAGGCTAACATCTATTATACAATACTGCTTTTTTATATCATTATTATTCACTTTCCTATCATAGCAGATTCTGCCTTAAAATAAAAGCTTTGTAATCAAATGGCAACATTTTTCACAATTTTTTCACGTTTTTTTTATGAATTTCGTTCATCTTTTTCACTTTTTTGACAGTCAGTACAAAATCTGTTAAAATAAATAGAAAAGTAACTGTCAAACAGTTGCACAGAAAGCACTGTGAAAGGAAAGAACACGTATGAATATAAACAAACACCTGATTCTTCTTTTCTCTGTCTTATTTTTTCTTTTTGCTGTATCTGCAAGCAGCGGCTGTTTCCGCAAAAATGAGTCAGATGTAAAGAGTGTAGTCAGAAATGAACTGGATCAGTTAAAAAATCTCGATTCAGAAACTACGCAAAAATACATACCCTATACAGAGCTGTTCCCCGATGCCACAGAGAACACTGATTTAACTGATGAAATCAATGAAACCTTTTCTCTCTTTTTCCGGAAATTTAATTACAAAATTTCGGATGTCATCGTCGGCACAGCCAATCATTCTGCCACTGTTTCTGTCAAACTGACCACAATCGATTCCAAAGTTCTTGCCAGAGATTTTAAAGCAGAACTTCTCCGGACACAGATCACAGAGTCAGCCCAGGCGCAAAAAGGAAATATCAAAGATTCTTCCAGATCTCTTGAGGCTCATTATCTGATCCTGAATCATCTTTTAAACACAAATGACTATGATACAGCTGAGACAGACTGTAACATACAGCTTGTCAATACAGGCAATGATAAAAAGGAAAAATGGAAGATCCAGCGTACCAATTCTCTGGAAGATGACCTTGTCGGCGGTCTTATAGCTGATCTGGCAGATCCGGATATCCTTTCACCGGAAGATACCCTGACCGTCTATCTTGACACTCTACAGAAACTGGATTTGAAAGAAATGACATCTTATCTGGGTGTAGTAAATATCATGAATACATCCGATACTGCAAAAAATTCCATTGCCTCAGCACTTGCCGAACAGATTCATAAAAATTTTAATTATGTCATTAAATCCAGCAGTGAAAATGGATACAATGCCACTGTTACAACTGAAATTACAACCTTTGACAGTGATTCGATCCTGGCTGATTATCAGGAAAAGCTTGACAAATATCTGGCTTCTGCTGACGCAGTTATCGATGGCTCCCAGAAACGATACGAGAAATCTTTCGAAATTCTTCTGAACAGCATCAATGATAATACCGTTACTACCGTCAATGATGTAGATTTTGTTCTAATCAATGATGGGGTATCCTGGAAACTTCAGGATGAGGGAAATACTTTGGGAAATGCTATTTTCGGTACTTTGACAGATTCTCCTCTCGAGACTTCTGATTCTGAGGATGAAAATATTTCTGCCGATACAGATAAGCAGACAGATGATAATACTTCTACTGAAAGCAGTTCCAATTAACGATTAGTCAATCGGATATTCGCAATCCGCTTCCGCTACTTGCTCATAACCAAATAACTGCTTCGCAGTTTGGTTAAACAACTAAAAAGGCCACCATATCACAGAAATGTTCCTTTCCCGAATCATTCTATGATATGGTGGTCTTTTTAATCTTTGTCTTATTCTTTTTACATCCCCGTTATAATTTTGATAAACAGTAAAACCAGAACGATCAGAATAATCGGTCTTACGATTTTATTTCCATTTTTCATTACCATTCCAGATCCTACATAATGCCCTGCAATGGAAAAAACAGAAGCTGCAAGTCCAAGATATATGACAATCTTTCCACTAAATAAAAAAACAACTAATGCCATTATATTAGAAGAAAGATTTGCAAGTTTCATAGTTCCGGAAGCTTTCGCTACGGGAAGTTTTGCTACTCCTGTATATAAAATAAGCAGAAACGTACCAGTTCCCGGCCCATAAAAGCCATCGTAGCAGCCAACAGCCAGAGAACACACCGCACACAAAATCCACTGTTTCTTTCTGGAAATCTCTACATTGCTGTTATCATCCAGATTTTTCTTCTTCATTACATAAAACGCAACAATAGGAAGTACTGGAATCAGCATCCATTTTAATATCTTATCACTGGCAAGAAGCGCAATATGAGCGCCTGCAAAAGAACCGACAAGAGCCATGGAAATACATGGCAGTGCAACTCCCCAGTCTACAAATTTATTCTTACATAAACGTGCTGTTGAAATCGCTGTCCCAGTTGCCGAGGATAATTTATTCGTTGCTATCGCATTGTGCATCGGAACCCCTGCAAGCAGATACGCAGGCAGGGAGATCAAACCACCCCCGCCTGCGATAGAATCAACTAATCCTGCAAGGAATACCAACGGGCATACAATCAAAAACGTCTGAATTGTAAGCTCCATCCTTATTCAGTTACTTCCTCCGGTCTTACTTCCAGTTCCAGTTCTTTTAACTGCTCCGCGCTTACGCGGCTCGGAGACTGAGTCATCAGACAGGAAGCATCTTTAACCTTCGGGAATGCGATTACGTCACGGATGCTGTCAACTTTCGCCATAAGCATTACCAGACGGTCAAGTCCGTATGCCAGTCCGGCGTGAGGCGGAACTCCATATTTGAATGCGTCCAGAAGGAATCCGAACTGCTCGTGAGCAGCTTCTTTTGTGAATCCAAGTGCTTCAAACATTCTCTCCTGAACATCATCCTGATGGATTCTGACACTTCCTCCACCAATTTCATTACCGTTTAATACGATATCATATGCTTTTGCACGAACTTTTCCAGGATCTGTATCCAGAAGTGGAAGGTCCTCTTCCATAAGCATGGTAAATGGATGATGCATTGCTGTGAAACGATTCTCTTCTTCACTCCATTCAAGAAGCGGGAACTCTGTTACCCATACGAAACGATACTCATTCTTATCAAGAAGATCCATCTGCTTTGCAAGTTCCAGACGAAGTGCACCAAGTACATCATAAACCAGTTTCTTCTTGTCTGCAGCGAACAAAAGCAGGTCACCGGCTTTACCATCCATAGCAGCTACCAGAGCATCCATCTCTTCATCTGTCATAAATTTGGCAAAAGAAGATTTTCTTGTGCCATCTTCAGCGATTGCAATGTATGCCAGACCTTTTGCGCCGTAACCTTTGGCAAACTCAACCAGTTTGTCGATTTTCTTACGAGGCATGGAGCCCTGTCCTTCTGCATTGATACCGCGGACACTGCCGCCGTTTTCCAGAGCAGAAGTAAATACACTGAAGCCACAGTTCTTAACAACATCACTTACATCGTGCAGTTCCATTCCGAAACGCATATCCGGTTTATCTGAACCGAATCTGTCCATAGCTTCCTGCCATGTGATGCGCTGGATTGGGAGTTTTACATCAATATCAAGAACTTCTTTAAACAGATATGCAAGAAATCTCTCATTTACATCGATAACATCATCAACATCTACAAAAGAAAGTTCCATATCGATCTGTGTAAATTCCGGCTGTCTGTCAGCACGAAGGTCTTCATCGCGGAAGCATCTTGCTATCTGAATATAACGGTCATAACCGGAGCACATCAGAAGCTGTTTATACAGCTGCGGAGACTGTGGCAGACCATAGAAATGTCCCGGATGAACACGTGACGGTACCAGATAATCTCTTGCACCTTCCGGTGTACTCTTTCCAAGCATAGGTGTCTCAATTTCAAGAAAACCTTCTTTTGCAAAGAACTGCCTTGTGAGCATCATAACTTTGCTTTTAAGCATAATATTTTTCTGAAGATCAGGTCTTCTTAAATCCAGATAACGATATTTCAGGCGGATTTCATCTTTTGTCTTACAGTTTTCCTCGATTGGGAAAGGAGGTACTTCTGCCTCGGACAGCACGCGGAGAGATTTTACACGCAGTTCAATCTCACCTGTTGCAAGATTCTTATTGACAGCACCGCCTCTTTCTTCTACCACACCGGTAACTGCGATCACAAATTCACTTCTGAGTTTTCCCGCTTTTGCGAAACCTTCTTCATCAATGCTGCCATTCTCAAAGATCAGCTGCATGATACCTGAGCGGTCTCTTAAATCTACGAAAATAATTCCGCCTTTATCGCGGGCTTTCTGAACCCATCCCATAAGGACGACTTCTTTTCCGATCATTTCCTTTGTCACTTCTGCACATCGGCATGTTCTGTGCAGTCCCTGCATACTTTCAGCCATGTTTTTTTCCTCTTTTCATGCTTTTCTATATTAATTATAAAATTTAACGACCTTTACACTCTGTCTCTAAAGAATTCAACAAACTCTGTATAACCTTCTGCCGTCATCTGATCTTTCTGGAATTTCTTATTCTTCTTCATAATAGAAATATTGATCTGAGTTCCTGCATTACGCTCTTCCTGAGCCTGTTTCAGAATAGTCAGCATCTTATCAGCCGGCATGTTCTTCTCAATAAGATATGCTTTCTTTCCATTCTTTGTCGGAATTTCGTAATTTCTCTCAAGGAGAAGCATTACGATCCTCTCAAATCCAATGGAGAAACCACATGCGGATGTATTGTTTCCGGTAAATTTACCGATCATCTCATCGTAACGTCCGCCGCCGCCTACACTGCCGCCGAACTCATCCATAGAAATCTCAAAGATCGGACCTGTATAGTAGGACATTCCACGTACCAGAGTCGGATCAAAGGACATCCTGAAGTCTGCTGTTTTAACAGAATCCACAGTAGAAATAATAGTCTCAAGATCCTCGGCAACCTTAGGATCCAGAACATCTTTTAATTTCTCCTTGCAATAACGGACACCCTCAATGTCAGAAGTGATCTCTTTGAAAAGTCCAAGATAAGTATCAATGCTCTCTTTTGCAAATCCTTCCTTCTCCAGTTCTTCTGCAACACCTTCCAGACCAATCTTGTCCATCTTGTCCAGAATGATAAACACAGTGTCAAAGCTTTCCTGTGGGAATCCGCTGTACTGCGCCATCGCTTTTAAGATTTTTCTGTCGTTGATGCGAATCGTAAAGTTATGGAAATCCAGCTTTCCGAGCAACGTTGTGGTAGCAAGAACCAGTTCGATCTCAGCCAGATAAGTAGACTCACCCAGAATATCAATATCACACTGCATAAACTGACGGAAACGTCCTCTCTGCGGTCTGTCTGCTCTCCACACATTACCCATCTGAAGTGCCTTAAAAGGAGCCGGAAGCTCATTTGCGTTGTTGGAATAATATCTGGAAAGCGGCACAGTCAGATCGTAGCGAAGTCCGGAGTCAACCAGATCACTTTCTTTCTCTGCTTCCGCAAGTTTCAGTTTCTCCCCACGTTTCAGGATCTTGAAAATAAGTTTCTCATTCTCTCCGCCCTGTTTACTGGAAAGATTTTCAATATGCTCCACACATGGTGTCTCTATAGATGAAAAGCCAAATGTTCCGTATGTTTCACGAATCATGTTCATCACATAATTACGGATTTCCATCTCTTTTGGTAAAATGTCCTTCATACCGGTTACCGGTTTCTTCTTTAATGCCATGTTGTCCTCCTCTTTTATAAAAATTCTGCCCGTCTCCATTATGAACCACTCTCTGAAACGCAAGAAAAACCTGCATATCAAAATTTTTTACTTCATCAATCATCAACTCCATAACTGAAGAAATATCAAATCCTCTTCTGTATGGTCTGTCAGAGATCAATGCTGCATATACATCGCAGACTCTGAGTATCCGGGCACCTATGGGTATGTCATCACCTGCTTTATTGGACGGATATCCACTGCCATCATAATTCTCATGATGGTACAGGATACTCTCCAATACAAAATCCGAATATCCCTGCCCTTTAAGTTCCTCATATCCCAATGTAGAATGCATCCGGACATACTTCAGTTCCTCGATCACCAGAGGATCCTGCTCCTGTCCGTTAATATAACTTGTCAGCTTCAGCTTTCCTATATCATGGAGCATTCCTGCTATTGCAAGCTCATAGCACTGTTCATGCGGCAGTCCCATCTCCTCTGCAACCGCATAAGCCAGATTACTTACCAGCATTCCATGATGCAGTTCAGAAGCAAGGTCAAATTCCAGGATCCTCTGCTGTGAACCTGCCGCTGTCTTTTGTACTGTGTCCAAAATGTTACCTCCACATCCTACAGCCAGGTAGCTATTGCTGTCCGTTTTCTCTCGATCATCTCATCAATGCGGGAAATATAATTAGAAACGTCTTTTACATTCTCCACACGTTCAATTCTCTGTCCATGGTCAAAGACCAGCTTGGAAGAACCGCCTGCCCCCAGTGCGATGATAGGCTGTTTTTCCTCCATAATCAGTATATTGTAAATTCCCGCTTTGTCAACCTTTGCATAGCCAACATTTTCAAAATTTCCCTTCATATTCTTCTGTCTGTACAGATAATAAGGACCCATTCCCATTTCATACGCAGTTTTCATGGTCAGATCCATAATTTCCTGATTATTCTCAAAAGACATTTCCTGATATTTCTCTTTAAAAATATTCAGCCTTGCTGCACGTTTCACTGCCAGTGAATGTACGGTAATACTGTCCGGTGCCAGTTCACGAACCTGTTCAAGAGTCCGCTCTACCATGTGAATATCCTCACCCGGAAGACCTACGATCAGATCCATGTTAATGTTATCGTATCCCAGCTCTCGTGCCAGATGAAACGCTTCTTTTGTCTGCTCCACAGTATGTCTGCGGCCGATAATATCCAGGGTTTCCTGATTCATAGTCTGTGGATTTACGGAAATTCTTGTTACCGGATACTCCCTGATCGCCATCAGCTTTTCACGTGTAATACTGTCCGGTCTGCCGGCTTCCACAGTAAACTCTGCCAGTCCTTCATAGCCAAAAGCTTCTCCCACTGTATCCAGGAGCTTACGGATCTGATGTGGAAGCAGTGTAGTCGGGGTACCGCCGCCAATATAGATGGTGTCCAGTTTTCTTCCCTTCATCATAAGAGCAGTCTCTCTTACCTCCCGGCAGAGAGCTTCCACATATTCATCTGTTCTCTTCTCCCACACTTTCAGCGGATAGGAGCTGAAGGAACAATACAGACAGATACTTGGGCAAAACGGGATTCCAATATAAAGGCTGTATCCATTTTCATAGTCAATATCCTTCAGAATCTCTCTTTCCCTGTTTGCAATAGTGATGGCAAGCGCTGTTTTCTGCGGACTTACCAGATATCTCTCACGCATCTCCCGGGCTGCTTCCGTATTTTTCATTCCGGATTCGATCATTCCCATTGCCAGTTTGGCAGGACGTATTCCTGTCAGATTTCCCCATGGAAGATTTCTGCCCGTCAGTTTTACCAACAACTGATACAGAGCATATTTGATATTATCTTTATTCTCTTTTCTCAGAGCATGAGCATCCTGTATTCCACAGCCTGCATTCTCTTTAGAAAGTATGTCTGCGGAAATTACCCCTTTTTGCTCTGTTTCCTGTTTCGACAGATTCTCTGTCCTTTCGTATTTTATGATATAACTGTCATTATCCCGTTCCACACTGAAGCGGAGGTCATACTCTGCTTCAGCATTTTCATAAAGAGTATGTATCTCCGCTTCGGGATAAAACGCTTTGATCAGTTCATAAACATCATGTTCAAAATCTCTGTTCTCAAACAGAATGCCTATTTTACACAAATGGATTATACCTCTTTTCATAACCAATAGTGGTAGATGCATCATGTCCGGGGAAAACCTCGGTCTCTTCAGGAAGCGAATCTACCAGTTTATGGAGACTTCTCACAATTTCTGCTGTACTTCCACCCGGAAAATCCGTTCTTCCAACAGAGCCATAGAAAACTGTATCACCGCTGAACAATACACCTTCATCTTTCAGATAATAACAGCAGCTTCCTTTGGTATGTCCCGGTGTATGGATCATCTGAACAGAAAATCCCGCCAGTCTGATAACATCCAGATCCTCCAGAAATACATCCGGCACAATAGAACATCCCTGTCCATAATGTACAGTCATATTGATCGAAGGTTCGCGGAGCATCTCCTCTTCCTGATGACAGGCATAAATCGGAATATTATATTTCTCCTTTACTGCCTGTGCAGCCAGAATGTGGTCAAAATGTCCATGGGTAAGAAGAATCGCCACCGGTTTTCCATTCATTCGGGAAATCTTCATTTCAATCTTCTCCGGACAATCTGCGGGATCAACAATGATCAGTTCTCCGGTTTCTTTATTCTTAAGGAGATAGCAATTTGTATATACAGGTCCTAATATACATTTCTGTAATTCTAAATTCTTCATGTTATTCCTTTCTGTCAATCTGCAGCAGTTCCATAAAATAATGTTCCAACAGATTTTTCCATGATCAGCCTGTAGTTCTCTCTACGTCAATGACACTCTCTACCTGACGGATCTTCTCGATCAGGGAACGCAGTTCCTCTTTGCTTCCAATCTCAAAACTCATGGAAATAGTTGCCTTCTCCTGCTTGCTTGTACGGCTGTTGATACTTCGCAGGTCAATCTTACGTTCTGTAAATATTTTAGAAAGATCCACAAGAAGCCCTGTACGGTTATTTGCATAAACCTGAATCTCAGCCATATACTTCTCTTTTTCCTTGGTATCAGGCTGCTGCCATTCCGCCTCGATCAGTCGTGTCCTGTCCGTCTCAGACATATTCAGCACATTGACGCAATCTGTACGATGGATTGTGATTCCACGTCCTCTTGTAACAAAGCCTACAATCTCGTCACCCGGGATTGGATTACAACACTTGGAAAAACGGACTGCCACATCATGGATTCCTTTTACCACAATTCCACTCTTGCTCTTGGCAATGTGAAGCTTCTCCTGTGTCTCAGAAGCAGCCTCAAGAACCTGCTCATCTGTCAGATTCTTCTTATTTTCCTTATCATAAGCCTCTACCAGCTTATTGAAAACCTGACCTTCTTTCAATCCGCCATGACCAATTGCAGCAAGTACTGAATCCCAGTCCCTGAAACCATATTTACGCAAAACGGCCTCCAGATACTGGGTTTTTGTATAATTTGTGATCTTAAACCCCTTTGCACGCGCATACTGCGCAAGCATCTCCTTGCCCTTAAGGATATTATCTTCTTTTAATTCCTTCTTGAACCACTGGTTAATCTTGTTCTTTGCCTGCGTACTCTTAACCAGTTTCAGCCAGTCGCGGCTTGGTCCCTGAGAGTTCTGGGAAGTAATGATCTCAATACGGTCACCGTTTTTGATCTCATATTCAATCGGAACCAGCTTACCGTTAACTCTGGCACCTACCATCTTATTTCCGACTGCACTGTGAACACTGTACGCAAAATCCACCGGTGTAGAACCGCTTGGAAGTGTTTTAACATCTCCCTGTGGAGTGAAACAGTAAACACTGTCCGCAAAAAGATCCAGGTCATTCTTCAGAAGACTCATGAATTCTTTGTTATCAGACATGTCTCTCTGCCATTCCAGAATCTGACGCAGCCAGTTCAGTTTCTCTTCCTCACTCTTACCTACAGGAGCCTTTCCGTCAGACGACTCTTTATATTTCCAGTGTGCAGCAATACCATATTCTGCAGTTCTGTGCATTTCATAAGTACGGATCTGGATTTCAAAGGGCTGTCCGTTAGGTCCGATCAATGTGGTATGCAATGACTGATACATATTGGGTTTCGGCATGGCAATATAATCTTTAAACCGTCCCGGAATCGGCTTATACATCTCATGGATCACACCAAGGGCAGCATAACAATCCTTCACTGTATCTACAAGAATACGGACAGCAAATAAATCATAAATCTGATCAATAGTCTTATCCTGATTTACCATCTTCTTGTAGATACTGAAAAAGTGTTTTACACGTCCGTCCACCTGCGCCTTAATATTGGCATCATCCATATGTTTCTTAACTTCTTTTACAATCGCACCTACAAACTGTTCTCTCTCGCTTTTACGCAGGGCAACCTTATGCACCAGGTCATAATATACATCCGGCTTAAGGTATTTCAGCGACAGGTCATCCAGCTCTACCTTTATCTTGGAAATACCCAGACGCATGGCAATAGGAGCATAAATATCCATGGTCTCTCTGGCCTTTTCCTGCTGCTTTTCAGGACGCATATACTGTAAGGTACGCATATTATGAAGACGGTCTGCAAGCTTGATCAGAATAACTCTGATATCCTTAGCCATGGCAAGAAACATCTTTCTGAGGTTCTCTGCCTGAACTTCTACTTTATCCGCAGAATAAGATAACTGTCCCAGCTTGGTAACACCATCCACAAGAAGTGCAACCTCTGAACCAAATTCCTTCTCAACTTCCTCATAGGTCATCCAGGTATCTTCAACTGCATCATGAAGAAGACCTGCAACTATCGTTTCTTTGTCAAGTTCCAGATCTGCCAGAATGATGGCAACACACAAAGGATGAATGATATATGGCTCTCCAGACTTTCTCTTCTGTCCTTCATGAGCTTCACTTGCAACCTTATATGCCTTCTCTATCATGGAAATATCTGTTGATGGATGATACTTCAGAACACTGTTTATCAGTTCTTTATAAAGCACCTCCGGACTTGTAAAATCATGCATGGTCTTTACTGCCGCATCTGCTCTCTTTACAGATTCCAGCTTCTCTTTTTCAACCTGCATTTCATCTTTTTTTGCTTCTGTACTTTTTGTTATCTCTGTCATATGCTCCCACCTGCCTGTCCTGCACAATCAGCTGTGCTTATTTACCATCATAACAAATTACAGACGCTACATCATACCCATTCAGTCTTTCGCGTCCCTTTAAACCTGCAAGTTCCATGAGAAATACAACCTTGACAACCTCACCGCCAAGCTGTTCCACCAGCTTGATCGCTGCTTCGATCGTACCGCCTGTTGCGATCAGATCATCAACGATAACCACTTTCTGACCTGGTTTTATGGAATCTTTATGCATTTCAATCTCTGCACTGCCATATTCCAGATCATAGCTTACAGATACTGTTTCGCGGGGAAGTTTGCCTTTTTTACGAATCGGTACAAATGGTTTATGAAGATTATATGCGATCGGTACACCAAAGATAAAGCCTCTGGACTCTGTTCCTGCAATCACGTCCACATCTATATCCTTAAGACAGTCCTGCATGGAGTCGATTGCCAACTGCAGGCCATCCGCATCCTGCAGAACACTTGTAATATCTCTGAAAATAACCCCCGGTTCAGGAAAATCCGGTATACTTAATACATAATCTTCAATTTTCTTCATTTTATTTCTCCTCCAGTGTGTGTTATATTGCTGTTCGCTCATAAATATTTTATAGTATATCACCTTTTTATTTCAGAATCAAGTTACTGTTAAGCCCTGACATTTGTATTTCCAGGCTTACCGGCGGTTACAAACCAAGCGGTAATATTAACAGTAATTCTGAATAATAATCTGAAGACTCTCTCGTCCCCTGAATCTGTTGATCTCCGGATAATAAGTAACAGAAATACTGTCTTTTTCCCTGATAAAGTTCACAAAATCCTCTGCTTCTCCGAAATAAATGCCTTCCACTGAAATCCCCTGCGAATCGAGAAGTTTTAATTTTACTACATTTTTATTTTTCCCGATAATACTGTAATCAAGCACTCTGAGATTTTTCTGTGCAAAGACCGGTTTTGTATTCCCTTTTCCAAAGGGTTCCAGAAGCGAAATCTGTTCTACCAGTTCTTTTGTAATATAAGACACAGGCATCGGCACATCAATCACGATCTTAGGACGCAATTCTTCGTCCGTCAACGTACAGTTTACATTGAGACGCCTCCGGAATTCTTCTATATTTTTTTCTTCTATAGAAAGACCTGCTGCCATCGGATGACCTCCAAACTGTATCATCAGGTCTGCACATTTTACCAGTTCTTCATACATAGAGTAACTTTCTATTGATCTTCCGCTTCCTTTTGCACTTGTCTCACCGCCCGTCAATACAAAGGCAGGCCTGTGATATTTTTCCCTGATCCTGCCTGCTATAATACCGGCAAGACTTTCATGACAATCTGGAAGATAAACTACCAGTACTCTGTCATTTTTCAGCTCTGTAGTCTCTATGATCCGGATTGCCTCTTCTTTTCCTTTCTCAGTGAGAGCTTTTCGGCTCTGATTAAGAGCTGTAAGATCTCCGGCAAGCCTTGCTGCTTCTTCCTTTGTTTTTGCATTGAGAAGTGCAAGAGAACGGGCAGCTGTATCCAGTCTGCCACTGGCATTGATACATGGTCCCAGCACAAATCCGATATGATAAGCTGTGATTTTAGCATCTTCCAGAGAATTTGCGCGGATCAGTTCCTGCAATCCTTGATTTTTGGTATTTTTCAGACGGCACAGCCCTTCTTTTACCAGAATCCTGTTCTCTCCCTGAAGATCCATAACATCTCCTACTGTTGCAATAGCCGCCAGTTCATAATAATCTTCCAGCTCCTCTGCCGGAACACCAAATCTCTCGTAAAGTGCTGCAATATATTTAAAGGCCACCACTGCCCCACACAGGTTTTTATTCGGGTATGGACAATCATATTGTTTCGGATTCAAAATCGCATCTGCCGGCGGAAGCACCATCTGGCGTTCTCCCTTTTCCTCCCTGTAAGGAACCTCATGATGATCTGTAATAATCACTGTCATTCCCTTATCCTTTGCCATCTGGATTTCAGCAGCCGCAGCAATTCCATTATCACAGGTCACGATCGTATCGATCCGGTCCGTTTCCGCTCTTTCTATAAGATGTGCATGAATCCCATATCCGTCTGCAACTCTGTCCGGAATATAAGTATCCACATCTGCTCCGATCCTCGCAAGGCCTTTCATTAAAATGTATGTAGAGGTCACACCATCAATATCATAATCACCAATAATACGGACTTTTGCTTTCTGCGATATTTTTTTCTCCAGGATATCTACAGCTTTTTCCATATCCTTCATCAGCCAGGGAGAAGGAAGCTCTTGTACTGTTCCTGACAGATACTCTCTTATCTTATCTTCTCCGATCACATCTCTGTTCCTGATCAGTCTCGCAATCACCGGATCAATATGAAACTGTTGACCGATCTGGTTAAAATCTGCTCTTTTTGCTGCTATTACCCATTTCTCCATATATTTTCTCTCCTCATAAAAATATCCCGGAGTTTTACCCCGGGATATTTCTGTCTGCCTGTTTTTCAGACAATTATTGTTTTATTCAGCATCATCATTCTGCTGTTTTTTAGCTGCTTCTTCGGCAGCCAGACGTTCAGCTACTCTTTTTCTGTTTTTCTTCTTTGGCTGAGTCGGATCTTTCTGTGATACATCACGTGCTTTCTTCGGCTTTGAAGAGGACTTTGCAGATGCGGAGGCTGCAGCAATTGCCGGCTGTCCTTTTCCTGCAAATTTCTTTTTCATCACATACCACAACGCACCTGTAATACATACAGAAGAATATGCACCGACAAGAACACCAACCATCAGAGGTGCTGCAAATTCACGGATAGAAGAAACACCCATGATATAAAGAACAGCTACCATAACAAAAGTTGTAAAAGAGGTATAAATACTTCTTGTAAGAGTCTGAGTGATACTTGTGTCTACAATTTCTGCCAGTTTTTCTCTGGAACCACTGTGAAGGTTCTCACGTATACGGTCAAAAATAACGATTGTAGCATTGATAGAATAACCTACGATTGTAAGCATGCAGGCAATAAATGTATTACCGACAGATACTCTGGCAATAGCATAGAATGCAAGTACAACCAGAACATCATGCAGAAGCGCCAATACCGCACTGCTTGCAAAACGGATGTCTTTAAATCTGAACCAGATATAAAGAAGCATACAGATTGTAGCTACTATAACGGCTACGATCGCATCACGACGCATTTCACTACTTACTGTAGAAGAAATACTTTCTGTGGAAATCGTGCTGTCATCTACACCAAATTTCTCAACCAGTGCACTCTGCAGAGCTTCACGTTCGCTCTGATTCAGAGAACGTGTCTTGATCACAACCTGATTTGTTCCGACTACCTTTGTAGGCTGAACATTTTTATCTCCTGTCACCTCTTCTACAACAGGAGTTACTTCAGAATCAATGGTCTTAATATCCATATCTTCATTAAATGTAACAGTTGTAGAAGTACCGCCTGAGAACTCAAGGCTGTAATTTAACGCTTTGTTTCCTGCATGCGAATTAGCAAACATCGCTGCCGGACCGCAGAGGATCAGGATAATGGAAATAGCAAAAAATACTTTCTTCTTTCCAAGGAAATCAACTGCCTTACGTTCTTTTGCAGATCCGTAGAATTTCGGATCACGTACACCAACTGCATAAAGTGCATTTACAATCAGTCTGGATACAACCAGTGCTGTAAACATGGAGATCACGATACCAAGGGCAAGTGTATAAGCAAATCCCTTAACAGTACCTGAACCAAGCCACATCAGCACAAAGGCTGCGATCAGCGTTGTAATATTTCCATCAAAGATTGCAGAGAAAGCTTTGCTGAAACCGGACTTAATAGAATTCCTTACTGAAACTCCTGCACCAATTTCCTCTCTGATTCGGGCATAAATAATAACATTGGCATCCACCGCCATACCGATACCAAGGATAATACCCGCAATACCCGGAAGAGTAAGAGTAATATCAAAGGCATTCAGCGTGATCAGCATTAATGATGTATAAAGAATCAGTGCGATACCTGCAACTACACCAGGTACGCGGTATGCAATGATCATAAAGATAATAACGATGATCAGACCGATCGCACCTGCAAGAACACTTGTAGAGATTGCTTCTTCACCAAGCTGTGCAGCTACAACACTGGAACGAAGTTCTTCCAGTTCCAGTCCCAGAGAACCGATACGGATATAAGAAGCAAGGTTCTGTGCTTCTTCCAGGTCAGACATTCCGCTGATCTGTGCTTTTCCGCCGGAAATCTCTTCATTTACATTCGGAGCACTGATAATGTTATTGTCATAGACGATAGCGATCTGCTTGCCTACATTATTCTTTGTAGCTTCTGCAAATTTTGTTTTACCACTGTTTTCTCCATCAGAAGTAAGAGTAAGACTTACCACATATTCCTTTGCACTTGTGTTCTGATTCTGGATCGCACCACCCTGGGCATCTGCTACATCAGAACCTTCCAGAACAACACTTCCGGATTCCTTGATCTCATCCATAGTTCTGGAGAGAACATATCCATCCTGTCCTGTAGTAAAGTTCTGGTTTCCGTCAGCATCTTCTTTTGTGATGAAATACAGGGAACCTGGTTTACCCAGATCATTCAAAATAGTATCTGCATCTGTAACACCAGGAATTTCAACTGTAATACGGTCTGATCCTTCCTGGTATACCTGAGCCTCAGTACTGTACTGCTCTACACGCTTCTGAAGCTTGTAGATCGTATCTGACATCTCTTCGCTTGTCGGATTGCTCTCCTTAGCCTGGTAGGTAATGCTGACACCACCGGCAAGATCAAGACCCGTGTTGATATGTTTTGCTGCACCGGTTCCGGTAGGACCGATACCTACGGCTGCAGTAAAGCAAAAGAACACAGTCAGGATCAGTGTCAAAAGCAGCACTACGATTCCTTTACTTTTCTTCATAGTTCTTTTCCCTTCTTGATTTTTTGTCCGCGGTCATGTTCATCCGCCTGCCAGCCATTTTCTGTTATGATAACAGCCGACGGCGGTATCAGTCAGACAGATTACTGCCCACTAATCACATGCCAGTGCGGCTTTTATCATGATGGCGCACTCCACACGTTTTCTCTGGAGTTCGCATCCGATTTCATAATTGCCTTTGATATCTCCCTGGAAATGGAATGCATTTGCTGCACATCCGCCGCTGCAGTAGAAACGTGCGAAGCAGTCTTTGCAGTCTTTCTTTGTGTAAACGTTGCATCCGCCGAATTCCTTCTGGATTTCCGGCTTTGTGATGCCTTCGTCTACATTTCCCATGAGATACTGTTCTTCACCAACAAACTGGTGACATGGGTAAAAATCACCCCAGGGTGTTACAGCCAGGTACTCTGTTCCTGAACCGCAGCCTGACAGTCTCTTGTATACACAAGGGCCACCTGTAAGGTCGATCATAAAATGGAAGAAGTTAAATCCTTTTCCCTCTTTCTCTCTTTTAATCATTTCTTTTGCAAGAGTATCATACTCTTCCATGATCTGGGGGATATCCTCCTCGCGGATCGCATATTCCTCCGTATCAGCCGCAACTACAGGCTCTACAGAAATCTGTTTGAATCCAAGATCTGCCAGATGAAGCACATCCTTGGAGAAATCAAGATTATGGTGGGTAAAAGTACCTCTTACATAATACTTGTCCTGATTTCTGGATTCTGCAAACTTCTGGAACTTCGGCATGATCAGGTCATAGCTTCCTGCACCTTTTCTGAATGGACGCATGTAATCATGTACTTCCTTACGTCCGTCCACACTCAGTACAACGTTGCTCATCTCTTTATTGCAGAATTCCATTACTTCATCATTCAGAAGAACTCCGTTTGTTGTTAAAGTGAAACGGAATTTCTTATTGTGAAGCTTTTCCTGCTCTCTGCCATATTTTACCAGATCTTTTACAACCTGCCAGTTCATAAGCGGCTCGCCGCCAAAGAAGTCTACTTCCAGGTTTTTCCTGGAACCGGAGTTCGCGATCAGGAAATCAAGAGCTTTTTTGCCGACTTCATAGGACATAAGAGCTCTTCTGCCATGATATTCGCCTTCTTCGGCAAAACAATAACGGCAGGCCAGATTGCAGTCATGGGCAATGTGCAGGCACAGCGCCTTCACAACCGTCTTCCTCTTTTTAAAGTCTGCCACAAAATCCCTGTAAATATCCTTGGTAAGAAGCTGCTCCGCATCAATCAGCTGTCCGATTTCCTCCAGAGCCTCCTCTATATCCTCCTGGCTGTATCTGTCCTTCAGACAGACCCTTACCTCCTCCTTCACTTTTGAAGGCAGGGCAGCTGGCGCCTCCATCTCCGGAAGCCGCTGTGAAACCAGCTGCACGGCATCGTAGACAACCGGGTCCACCACATGGACGGATCCGCTGTTGACATCCAGGACAATATGATAACCATTATTTATATACTGATGAATCACGAATCTACTCTCTCTTTCTAAGGACCAGGGGCCCCAAATCCTGTGCATGGTAAAGCCCCTATAATCCCATCGACCATAGGGGCTTGCAACCAATTTCCTGTATGTATCTCTTCTGACCGGCGATTAGCGGTTAGCGTTCTCGCAGCTCTGGTTTCCTACTGTACAGGATGTCTTGCAGGCTGACTGGCAGGAAGTCTGGCACTCGCCGCATCCGCCCTTCTTCATTGTGTCCTTTAAGGT
>ERZ1106915.1338-NODE-1338-length-21674-cov-6.369397_pt1 | contig 21674 bp, 29 predicted proteins | sample MGYA00403653_ERZ1106915 | MGnify/ENA primary metagenome ERZ1106915 (study PRJEB35170, sample SAMEA104062404) | human gut metagenome | biome: human gut; feature: human-associated habitat; material: faeces | place: Denmark | collected 2012-06-06 ... | reverse complement strand
TCATCGCACCACACCCTGAAAGGGCCAGAGTGGAACTGACCAGTGCAACCATCATCATTTTTTTTGTTTTCATCCAGAATATCCTTTTAACTAACAGACTCTTTTTTGAACAGACCTATTACTGAGACTATTGCAGAGAGATTATAACGATTTATATCTATAGTATAAATAAAGGAAATAATTACAAACAGAGTTATTGATAAAAACCCAAATAAGAACGTATGAGCAAAGGAAACTATTGAAAAAACAATCACAAACGACAAGATATAAGTTTTGTTCTTATCATACATAAAAGATATAACTTTCGACTCATCTCTGAATTTTTTAGGGATGGCAAGATACAACATCATTCCATTAGTAATGGCAACAAAAAGGATAAAACCCATTACGCCACTAAAACATATATCAAATCCAGCATCTCGGATATCAACTTTATCTGCCAGCAAACGAAGAAATGTCGGCCATAATAAAACCCATAAAAACACATACACCCCTGGTTTTATGACTTGTAATAATGGCGGAATATTAACTCCCTCTACAGAGAGTACATCCTTTAGTTTCTGTGTCTCCGTTTTTATATCATAGTGAGTGATCATAATGGCCCCTTCAGTCTATCCTTTTTATCATCAACCATTTTTTTCACAGCCTCTTCTGATGGCTCAGGTATTATCTTTTGACTTTCTCGCTCTTCATTATATTTATTATTCTGAGATAATGCCTCTGTTTTATGATGATTTTGCAGTTCAGAATACTGCCCTCTTACAATATTTTCCTCGCCACGGATACTGTTCTGAGTATCACCTATATTCCCTTTATATTCTGTGACCATATTATCAACCTGATATTTTACATCATTCCGGATATTACTGTCCTGCGTTCTTTGATCAATAATGGCCTGATGTCCCTGATGGCCAGCAATAATATCCTGGCTGCCACCACCCGAAGGTACGCTCTCCATTCCTTTACCAATATCGCCACGGGATTCACGCCAGGCATTATCAACACCAGGCTGCACCTGTTCCTGCACAAAAGACCACGCCATCGCCCGGCGGCGTTCTGCAATCTCCGGTGAACTGGTGTTTGTCAGAATAGCTTCGGCATCCTGCGGTGCGTGTTTCATCACATACTGTGCAAACTGTTGCGACAGATCTTCACTCATCTGCCCACTCATGCTTTCAGTACGGGATGCCATTTCAGCATATTCATGGCTGCGGGTCATATTCGTCGTGTACTGGTCGTAACTCTGTTTCGCTGAGTTCAGGGCTGCAGACAGCTGGTCCATACGGGAATCGGCATTATTGTCAGTATGGCTGCCGGATTCACTGACTTTGCGGCTGGTAAAGTAATCGCTGGCCTCTTTAAAGTCTTGTGTAGCTCTGGCATCGATATCATGACGAGCATCATGGCTGGCCCGTGAACCACTACTGGCTTCATGTGAGTCAAGATCACTGCCATCAATGCTTGCCTTAGCTCCGGCCTGGAGACCAACCCCTCCACCGTTACCCAATACACTTATGCCTAAATGTCCTTTAGCATAAGCATCACCGTAAAGGCCAAGCGACGCATTTGTACTTCTCGAGGCCAGTTCTCTCGTCGCCTGCTCATTACTGATATTATGCGCCTTCGCATAGCTTTCCACTGCACTGCGCATACGGCTGGCCATCATGGAATCCTGTGCACTCATGGTGCTGTCAGCGCCACCGGTGACAGAATCACTGCTCCCCCGGTTAGAACCAAACTGACTGAGCGTGTTCCAGGCACTGGCAATACTGCTGCTGAACCCATGCAGGGCGCTTTCTGCTATGTTCGACGCCTCCCGGGCCATTTCCTGTTGTGCCGCTGCAATCTGACGCGTTGCATTGATACCGACCGGTAACCTGGACATCGCTCCGCTTGCATCCATCACCATATTACCGTCACGAGTCTGTGTGGCAGTTGCGCCACTGCCGGTCTGGTACATCATCTGACCAAACGACGTGGTGCTGTTGGTGCTCCAGCTGAAGCCGTTCACGTTTTCCGTCTGCATGTTGCCGTAGGAGTAATTACCGTCAACCACACTGCCTGCTGCACTGGCCGTCGGACTGATAGAGGAAGAGGCGAAGTGGCTGTACACGCTGGAAAAACCTGCGCCAAGGCCTTTTACCATCATCCATGACAACGGGGGGATCATGGCTGAAAGATACCCGGCAGTAGAGGCCAGGTCAGAGTATTTCAGCTGTATCTGAGAGAGTTCAGACAGCACGACCGGCGCACCATTCATCTTCGCATAGAATGTCATGGCACTGTTCAGAATGGCATACAACAACGGCCAGGTCTGCAGCCACATCAGGGCAAACACATAGCCTTTCAGGACGGACAGTGTCAGTTTGTTGAAGACAGCTGCCAGTACCAGAAGCGGGAAAATACCAATGGCAATTCCCGTCAGGATAGTCTGTACCATTGGCAGGTTTCGCATTGTCACATGACCGATAGAGACATGCGCCAGACGTTGCTTCTCCATCGATGACGTGGTGGCCAGATTCACCAGGCTGGCGGTGTCACCATTACGGGCGGCATTACTGGTGATACCCTCTTTCAGGGCATTTATTGTGACGTTCTGGCGCATAATCTGGCTGGCAGACTGACTGGAGCCGTAGAAATAACTGTAACTGTCACTGACCAGTTGTCTGAATAACAGGTCCGGGTCCGGTCTGCCGCCAAATATCTGCTGCACATAATAATGCCAGGTCTTGCCTCCCGTCTTTGTATCGAGATTCAGCCTGTCTTTCAGCGTGACCGACGCATCCTTACAGGTTATGAAATTATTATTGTTGTCATAAACGCCCCGTAGCGGGCTGGGTCGGGAAAAAATCAGCGTGTAGGGGTCAGCGGAGGCCATCAGATCTTCCAGCGTGTATTTATGATTCAGGTAAATATCACCCAGCACGCAGTTCTGGACGTAGTCCTGGAACAGATTGATGATTTCCGGATTCCGGGACAGGAAATCGGTGCTTTTCACAATCAGATTCGCCCCGAACAGCATGCCTGTCTTGCTGTAGGTGACGCTGTCCGGTTGGGTGAATATCATCTCGTAGCTGACCACCATCGCATGCCCGATACGGGTCGTAAGAGAAAGTGGCATCGCCAGACCGACCGGAACATTATCCACCCGATGGACTTTGACCAGGTCACTGTTATCAATAATCTGCACCGATGTACGGACATTAACCAGCAGGCTGATAAGCACAAACACGGCCACCCAGCCCAGCAAATCCATCACGTTGTGCCGCTGTACCCACATCACGGCCACCGCGAGAACAGACAATGTGAGCGCAATTTTTTCGATGGAATCCCACGTCCGGGTTCCCATAAAGGCGGCAATGGCGTTCAGGTTATTGCGTAACCACTCACCACCGGCAATCACATAGACTTCATTCACAGCGTGCTCCCTCCGAAGTGATAGTTGTTCTGGTAACGGCTGAGCATGCGGGCGGACAGCTGCTGGCGCATGTAGCTCATCTGACGGTCAACAACCAGCAATACATCCTGCTGGACCTTTACCTGCCCCTGGAAAACCGCAATCTGTTGCTGTGCCTGATTCAGATTCTCCAGAACATTGTCCATCACAGCCTGCGGATAGTTCCCGGTGGCAATCATGGCCCGGGCCTGCTGAAGCAGTTCCTGAATGTACTGGAGCATGATGTCGTAGCCGATATAGTCCGTCAGCTGGTAAACCACGCTGCTGGACACACCGAGCATCTGCGGGTCAATCAGATATTTAAAAACGGGAATGGTGGTGCTGGAAATAAACCCCTGTTCCCGGGCGTCAAGCGGAGTGTCACTCACTGCTTTATTCTGAATACTGGTGAGCAGTTTTGTAATCTGTGATTTCAGGGCTTTATCCCGGGCGATAGTCACATTTGCATCCGCCACCACCTTCAGACACTTGTCCGAATCGTTGCAGTGGTAAATTTTTGCCGTTCTCCCCTCCATAATCGCCCGGAGGATATCGCGGTCAGTGGTACGCGCCGGCAGGGGGGTAATCTCGCTGTCTTCCCCAAAAATCAGCGTACCGGTGAGCGTCATAATAAATTCTTTCAGTTCTTTGTTACCATCAAGCATCCTGTTTTTGGACAGCGAATCCCAGATGATATTGATGTTCTTCAGCACCCGTTCCTTATCTTTGTCACTGGCCTTGTCACGAACAGACGATGACTGTCCTCCGACCGTGCAGCCCTGACGGGACGCGGCCCAGTCAGCAAAAATATTGCTCTCACCGGCAATGTCCTGACAGACCTTCTGCTGTGACACCTGAGTCTGAGGAAATAATCCTCCGACAATCCCCTGCGCCACCTGACAGGAGCTGAGGTTCATACTGTTAATGTCACTTGCCATTTTCTGCAGGAAGTCTTTTGCGGTTTTTATTTCCGGCACCGTTGTCTGCAGGGCAAGGTCAAAAAAGTAACCGGCAGCATTGCTCATAATCTGCTTAACAAAACGCTGCAACTGATCGCCATTAATAAAACTGAACGAGCCGAGATAGGCGTCGATGCCGCCACATCCGGCATTGATATCCGGCAGCGTCATGGAAATCAGCTGGATATTTTTGACCTGGGTGCGGGCATACAGGGAGCCACCATAGGCATACCCGGCGGCCTGCCCCTGCCAGACGCCCGGCTGTGTGGTATTGGAGGCGAAGCCCAGCTTGTTAAAGAACTGATTCATGTCGCTGTTCACATCCGCTGACGCTGTGGGTATGGCCGTCAGTAAGGCGGCACAAAGAATAAAAAGAGGTTTAATGCGAAGCATTATTGCCACCCTCCCTTAATTCGTTCTCCCGGCGCACACGGCGTTTCAGCAGGAATATCATGATATTTCCGAATATTAATTCGCACATTGGGGACAGAAAAAATGTAACAAGAAACCCTGCTGCCAGCGCCCATAACGTAAACGGAATGACTTTCATCAGAATATCCCACATATACTGGAAATTAAGTAATTTCGGGTCGGCCATCCACGAATCAATACAGACATCGAAAATAACGTGCATAACTGCCCATAAAACAATTCCGGCAACAAGGAAAACAATAAACAAATCAAAATATCTGTCAGAACCTCTGAAACTATACTCAATATTCCGTCTAATTTTTCTGATTTTGAATTCCTGATTCTTTTTGTTTTCTGTCATTATAAGTTTCCTCTGATATCACTGATGATTCATTCAGATCGGTCATGCGGCTGTAATATATTTCAGACCCCAAAATCCATCCCACAATTGCCCCCACAAAAAACACAACAGAAACAGAAAAGGTAAGACACAGCGAAACGACAATTTCCACAGGGCTGGCGGGATAAAAAAGCCCCTGACGGATAAAGGGGATATTCAGGCTGACGATTATTCCCGTCGCGATGCCGGATATTCCGGCAATGAGTAACACCACCTGCTTATTTCGCACCTTTTTCCTCTCCGTACATCTGCAGAACGGTATCCATCCGCGCCATAAAACTGGCGGCATCCGTTGCCCCCTGCAAAAGCGGTAATGCCTCAAGTGTGTTGACGTTGACCAGGAAGGTGGTCGGTGTGGCCACCGGGATATTCGGGAAGAAGGTCTGCATCACGTCCGGTGGCACCGGTAATGCTTCCGGAAAGGCAGTATCCCCCTGACCATCCAGGGTGTAGGGAAAAACAGAAAAGCCGTACTGCTGTGCCAGCTGTTTCAGTACCGGGTCAAACTGGTGACAGTAAGGGCAATGCCCCTGCATAAACAGCACCACCTTCCAGTCGGCCAGGTTAACCTGCCTGCCGTTGCTGAGGCGGAACCAGCGGGGAGCCGGCTTTTCTGTTCTGGCTGATGTGTCTGCTGCCGGTTGTGCAGGCTGCACGGCCATACCCTGCGGATTCCAGAGTCGTTCAATTTCATCCCGGGTGGAGGCCTGCACACCTGTGGCCATCATCAACAAAATGACCGGCAGTAATTTAGTGAGAGACATGTCCGCCCTCCTGCTGCCCTTCCATCATGGCCTGTTGCCTGGCTTCCAGTGCCTCACGCTCTTCCAGGCTGACACGTGCAATCCATGCATCCAGCACCTGGTATGCGCCGAACAGCACAAGGATGGCCGCAATCAACTCCGCCAGAAAAAAAGCCATCCAGGGTTTGCTGTAAACAAGACGGGCGACGATATGAAACCAGACACCCAGGGAAAATACCCACATACCCGTAATATCAAGCCGGGGTAAAGAGAATCTGCATTTACTTATCATGTTAAACTCCGGTTATTATTTACATGAGAATATTAATGTCTGTAATATTCGCGTCTGTGTGATATTAATCAGATCAACCTCATTATTTTGTATGGTTTTTATTACCGTTTTATATGACTTAGCCTGTCATAAGCCCCTTATAAAAAACCACATCACTCCGGACCATGCCGATGACAACATAATACAGACAAATATTCTTCTGAACCTGTCGAAGCTCGTAACGTTCGGTAATGAACCAATAACCATTGGAACAACCATTGCTGCGCCCTGATTCATAATTGCACCACACAGAAACCAGAGACTGGCGGTAAGCACATATAAACACGCGATATTAATAACAAGGAAAACCAGTGAACTCAGGAGAAACATTTTCCTGTCATTACGCTCAGAAAAGAAATAACCGGCAATAATGACAAATATTAACAGAACAACACCTGTAAACATTTTCAAATAATCTTCACTCATAAATCAAATCCGCGATTAAAAATTTGGTTTAAAATCTTCAGAAACGTTCAGGAATTGTTTTGCCAGGTCGTCCTGCGAAATAAAGCCGTATGATAACGGGCGAACACTGCCCTGTTTCGGGTCAACCAGCATCATGGACGGGAAATATTTCACGCCGAGGCGCAGCGCCTGCCCCTGGTCAGTCCGGGAATCCGGAAACAGCGGATTAATCACGCCATCCACGGAAACGGGAATAACACTCAGACCATACGTATCCCGGAAGCCATTAATGACCTGCGCCAGCTGCCCGTCGATGGGGTCCTGCCCCCGGTAAAAAAACATGATGCCGTAGTGTTCAGCCAGTTTCGCAATGGCCTGTCGCTGCTGCGCCTGGTCTGCCGCCAGCTGGTTCCGTACCGTGCCGTTGTAATGGCTGTACTGCAGGTTATAGTCCAGTTCGGGATGTGCCAGCATGGCCTTTTTAGCACTCATGGTGAAAAGCCCGGCCTGCTGAGTCCAGTAATTCTGCAGCCGGAAATATTTCACAAAATTATCCACGCCGGGATACAGAATGGCTTCGTACAGCGCCCGCTTTGTTGCCGTCTGCAGCGCGGCCAGTTTCTGCATAATATCCGGCTCCTGACGGGGGGCTGCAGGTACAGGTTTATTTTCTTTTTCCTTCGGATTTATTTTCTCGTTATACCACTGCCAGCCTGCATCTTTCCCTGACGCCGGAAAAATAAAGCAGCAGAGTAACAGTGGCAGTAATGCTTTATTCATCTTCATTCCTTTCATCATTTTTTCTTTCATCATCTTTCTGCAGGCCAGTCAGGGCAGAAAAACAAAAATACAGAATAAACAGGAGCACACCGGAGTAAAAAATAACAAAACAAGCAGCAAGCATCTCACCTGCAGTGGTTTCTTTTACCGTATCCCACGACCAGATAATTACCGGGGAAATGACAATCGCTGTAATCAAAAGCCGGATAAGAAAATCAATAAAACGGTTCGACGTGAATATGACTTTCATCATTTCCCCCGGTTATTTTCCATACCTTACTGTCCTGCCTGTTTCAGCTGGTCAGCAATCTGCTCTTTCACTTTCTGCGTCAGAACGCCACTGTCCGGGATTTTCTGGTTATTCATCAGGTCTTCGTAGAAGTTAGTGAAATCCAGTCTGTCGAACTGAATTTTCTGCAGCTCATCAACCGTAATCCCCCGACAGTCAGGATGCTTCGCACTGCCAAACCCGATACGCAACTGCCCGTTACGCCCCTGCTGCTGAACTATCTGCGCCAGCTTCGAATCAAACTGACAGTAGCTGCGTTTTTTCTGCAGACAGACCCCCAGCACCTTTTTCGAACAGAACTCACCCACACTCACCGTCAGTTTATTGTCCTTTGCCTTTCCCAGCGCCTTTTCTTCACTGTTACACTTCGCCAGCCCCACATCCTGACCCCAGCCGCCATCCTTACAGCAGTTACTGAAGCCGGCTGCGGCCTTACGGCAGAATTTCGCCTCACCCGTGAAAGCCCTGACATCCACACCATTCAGGGCGGCAACATCCTTACCTGCGGCGGCAAGCGCAGCCAGCTGTGATACTGCTTCACCAAAATCACTGCTTTTTCCGCTCTGTGCCTTATCGCATTCACCGTCAAGGCAGAAGACATCACCACCACAGACCATCACTTTTCCTGATGTTCTGGACTCGCAGGAGTACGTGGCGTACTCATGCAGACAGGTTCCCTCATCGGAATAAAACGCGCACTGACGTGAGGCCAGCGTACAGGCCGGATTATCGACATATTTCTGACAGGTGCCGTTATCTGCGGACTGAGTGACATATTTATCCCGGTATGCCCAGCATGCCTGTGTGATGTTCCAGGGTTTACCTTCCATCACTCCGGTTTTCGTACCACCCGGCTCTGAACACTCAGTGCCTGTCAGCACGCCATCCGCTTTATTAAACGGACAACTCTCCACCCACTCCACCCGGGGAACCCATTCTTTATCACGGACCTTCATCCTGAGTTTCAGCGTAAAGGTGGAAGCACCACTGACAAGCGATTCATAGACTTTCCTGTCACCATTCCCGTGCGGGAGGCAATTACCGTTAGCAGTACAGCCACTACCGGTCAGAACCTGCCCCTGTGTCACCTGCAAACCTGTCGCCCCGGACAGGGGGTAAGTATCCGACTGCCCGTTTGCCAGGCCGACATTAAAGGTTGTATTCATGAAGGTATAACGGGAGTTCAGGAAGAAAAAAGCGGCGTATACAGACAATGATGCACTTTCCACTGTACCGGTTACCGGAGCCGTGACACTGAACACCAGTTTCAGACCGTTCATACTGAACCGGAACTGTGAGTGCGGTATCGTCACCTCACGATATTCATCCGTGTATTTCCAGTCCCCGGTGATACTGGCAGTCCGTGTGCAGTACTCCTCCACCATCGTGTCCCGCTCACAGGTATAGTTTGTGAACTCACTGCGGTTTATCTGCTGCGCACTGCACTGCTGCCCGGTGTTTCCCACAATGCTGTCAGCCCGGTTCACCACATCCCTGCCGGTCTGGATAAACGGTGCATCCGGTGAAAGAATGTCTTTCGGCTTGTTCATGAATGACTCTGTGATAGTTTTTCCGGTTTCACCGGTCGCCCATTCCGTGGTGCCGTCATTTTTCAGGCCGCCATCCCCGCCGGCAGTCACGCCACCGTAATATTTTGTCTCGTCCGGATTCGCGTTATAGCCGGGGATACTCTCCTGTGGCTTAAAGCCCTGAATACTGCCTGTACCCTGCCCCTGAATCTGACGGGCAAAATCAGAACCCGCCCGGTAATCACTGTTGCTGTCAGCCTGTGCCACACTGACTGCCAGCCCCAGCAGCAATGGCAGAAGACGTTTCATACCTCACTCTCCCTCTGATATTGCTCAAACCAGAACACGACTGGTTTGTTCACCACCTGAATCAGCCCGAACCGTTCTGCGGTCCTGAAATTCACGCTGCTTCTGCGCCCCCGTTCAACCTGCAGGGACACCTGCGTTCTGAACATCTCCAGCGAATATGTTGTTTTCAGCAGGTTGCACGGCGCACAGGCCGGGACGAGGTTTTCCGGACAGTCGGCCTCCGGTCTGAAAACATCACCGGTGGATTTCAGCCTGAAAATGCGCTTTTCTGCAGCCTTCATGCACTGCTCTGACTTGCGGAGCACCGCCTGAACATGGTCGGCATGCCATCCTTTCTCCGGCAGTTCACAGCCGCAGTACGCACAACGACCGCCGAATTTCATACGCAGTTTTTCCCGCTGTTTCTTTGTCAGCGCCATCAATGCCTCCTTACGGGAACAGATTTACGGATTCAGTAAGCGGACCAGCGTCCTGAAGTCTGCACGCAGTGAGCGACGACAGTACCGGTGATACCAGTGATGAGGGCCTTCAGGCTGAAGCCGGAAACAGAGCTGAAGGTCACTGTTAAAAGAAGCCCCGACGGACCAGCCCCACAGCAACCGGGGCATCATGGACTCCGCATCCTGCCGCAGTCGCTGCTCAAGAAGAGCCGCCTTTTTTACCGGACAGACAAAGGCAATATAAGGCGGCAGTTTCGTAACAGGGAAACCATGCCCCTGACAGGACGCATATGTACAAAATCCGTGAACGTTCATCGCGGCCACCAGTGCACGGATGTCCGGGTCAATCCGGTAATAGCCTGCAGGTAAACTCATTGCGACTTATCCCCGGTGCCGTCCAGCAGTCCCTGAGCCACCTGCCGGCAGTCTCCTGCGGTGGCCACTTTTTCCAGCGCCTGCCTGACGCGCAGATTTCCCCGGATGATGTCGTGCCCCTGGCTGCAGAACACCACCAGGGCCGGAACGCTGCGAATGCCGTACTGTGAAAACAGCGTCGGGTCGATCTGAACACCATCAGTTGCGCCGTCTTTCACCAGGGACAACACGGCGTCAGCCGTGGCCTTCAGGTCGTTATTCACCATGCCCCGCAGCGTGGCGGGAATACCGTAGTGCCGGGTTTCGCCCAGCATTCGTTTCAGCCCCTCTTCGGGAATGGAAAACGACACAAAATACAGGGCACCCTGCCGGGGTTTTCCGTCCTGCGAAGCCTGCTGTTTACGGACCAGTTCATCGAGAAACTGGTTATCGGAATGCTGAAGGGGATTCGCCCTGACTTGCTGCTCTGCCCATGCCTGCAACTGTGTGTCCGGCTTTTCACGTAACTGCTGACTCAGTGTTTCCTGCTGCTTCAGGAACTGGCGGTTTTCAGTTGTGTTCATATTTTCTGAAGCATGAACAGAGATAAACAGTCCTGCTGTCAGGGCGAATAAAATGTATATTTTTTTGTTCATATAATTCTTCTGCAAACAGGCAGTAATTAATCACTACAACCAATATCTGATATCAACAACCAGCTTCTCACGGTATTTCAGGGATTATTAATCCCGGGATTACGCGCCCGGTCGCGTTGTGGTAAAATATTTCAGCCTGATATATCGATTGCAAGAGATGACAGGCTAAAAACATACCAACAAGGAGTTACAATGAATAATAACACATCAGAAGACCGCCCTGATTTTTCATTCAGTTACATGGACAATCAGAGAGCAGATGAAATAAAGGCTTTAAAAATATTATTATTCAGCATCATCAGAAATATGCCTCATGATACAGCCATCAGTATTATTAATAACATCGTAAATACTGATAATAATGAGGCGCTCAATAGATTATGCCTGGAGATAACTGACGCCATGTTAAACACAACGAGAATCGTTGATTAGCTTCTTTCCCCATTTATCTTTTTCCTGAGACTGGCTGCAATTAATTGCCAGTCTCTGTATTGCTCTGCTGTTATTACCTTTTTCTCCATACTGAAAGTGTCACGGGGTACAGGGAGAGATACATCCTGATGCAAGGGGAGCTGCAGGCCACATTGTTTCTGTTCTTTTTCCATCATTTATCCTTTTCTTGTCAGTGTTATAAAAATACACAGTTACGTTTTCGCGTAGTTGTCTGCTTAAATTTTCCTTCTGCTTCAGGAATTGTCAGTTTTCAGGAGTGTTCACATTGTCTGAGGCATGAACAGTGATATGCATCCCTGCAGCCAGGGCAAAAAGTACAAATATTTTCCGGCTCATATCATCTCCCGACACAGTGATATAATTTAATTACCGGCGCACTTTTCTTTCAGTCTCTCAGACAATGCATATAATTCATCTATTTCTTCCTGAGTTCAGCCCATTCTCTGACCACATCAAAAGCACTCACCCTTTCCAGCAGGGAGAAAAAACGCTCCTCACTGATAAAAATTTCTTTTTCTTTATTACTTATCTTTCGTAAAAATGATAAAAAACTCATAACACACTTTTATTTATATTTTACATATGCACACACGGTTATATTTATGAGAACCGACAGACTCATTTCCTGCGCTTAACAGACATAAACTTATCTGACGAAAGAGACAAGACAACAACGCTTACCACTGTCAGAATAAGAACCGTCTTCAGATACTGTTTGACAAGCAGTATTTTTTCCAGTGTATCTGCATCCTGCCAGTCGTTAACAATGTCTGAGATAATATGTTCAGGGCAAAGATAAAACCACACCACAGGGCATATCACCATAGCAAAAGGAAACAGTTTTAATACATTGCCTGTCAAACGAATGAACACTCGGGATATACTCATATACATATGAATGTATTTACTGCTTAATTTCTTTTCCATTTAAAATATTCCTCTTTTTGTTTAAGTTACAGAAATACACAGTTACGTTTACGCCACATCAGGTAGCCGAAGTTTTTCTTTGTGTTGGGCGGATTTTTTCCCGTCTCCCAGCGCATCACACTGCGCCCGAACGGATGGCACTGCCCGCTGTCCGGATACATATTCACCATCTGATAACGCCAGCGTTCTTTGGGCAGGATTGGGGACGGATATTCATTACAGACGGCGTTATTTTTCCCGATGGTTTCCATAATCATGCCCTGACGGTGTAGTTTGAACGCCATGCGTTCACTGACCAGCAGGGAGGACTGCAACGGACTGGACTCATTACTCACCTGGCCATTGAACGGGTACATACTTCCCTGCGAACCGGCACACCAGAACAGAACATCGAGAGGCATATTAAAGGCGCTGGCAATGGCATCTGCTGCACAGGCCCCCTGTGCTATCGGATTGGCAAAGATAACAGCTTCCGGATTGAGAATGGTGGTCAGGCTGCTGTCCGTCCAGGTGGGGTCAATTTCAGAAAGATAAGCGATATCCAGGTCACCACCTTCCAGACAGCCCAGCGATGTGATGATGTTCAGCCAGTACGTCAGCGGGTATTTGTACCAGTGAACGTGATAGAACGCCCCGTTCACCTGCTTCTCATCCTTTTTCGCCGTTCCCTGTGCCGTTTTACCAAAAGCCGGCAGGCTGAAGCCCAGGTTAACCATGCATCCCGGTGATCGGGTGACGTCCGTCAGCGCCATCGGCTCCCAGTAACCAATGGCCAGCCCGATACGCCTGAACAGCGGCGGCGGTGCCGGACAAATCTGAATGGGCATCGACGGGTTCGCCGTGTCGGGGACCTTACCCTGACTGACTTTGATACTGCCCAGCGAGAGCGGGAAAATACAGCTCCAGCAGATATCCGTGATCGGGTTTACAAAACGCCCCTCACAGGCAGAATCCGCAGACGCTGCAGGGACATGACCGGCGAGAAGGAATAACATCAGCAGCCACAGGCTTCGCTTCATTTTCTGCCCTCCTCTGCCGGAATAAATTCCACCTTCAGGAAGCGATCGCCGGGAACGGCGCTCACCCGTGCCGGGACCTGATCAATGCCGAGGCGCTGGCAGAGCACACCGTTCTGGTCAAAGTAAATACGGCTGTCCAGCGCTTTCTGCATCTCCGGGATACTGCCCTGCACGAGGATAATTTTGCTCTCCAGTGTGGGCGGCGTCTGGCGTTTCATCCAGGCCACCTGCGCCGGATCATCGCCATTGATGAAATACAGCGTCTGGTTAAAAGGAACATACTGCAGCGGATTCATCACTTCACCCTGACGGGCAAACACCCGCCCTTCGTTATCCCGGATATCCGCAGCCAGTCTGACGGACGGGTCAAACAACCGGCTGCTGTATTTCTCCGTGCGTCCGATACCGGGCACGGCAGGGGGCCGCAGACTGTTACGGATCACCCGCTCCTTAAAGGCATCCATTTTCCGGCCCATCTCACCGGACTGCTCCAGTGCCGTCAGGCGCTGCATGATCACCGTCAGCATGTCCGGCTCCTTTACCGGCCACAGATCGCCCCAGGTGCCAAGATCGGCGGCGGCCACACTCTGCCCCCATATCAGCAGGGCAATCAGCCCCCGGCATCTCATGGTTCCGCCCTCATTCGCCGGGCAATATCCTGCTGGATTTCCCGGGTGATATCCGGTGCCCCCTGTACCACGGCAGGCGACACCAGAATGACCGCGTGGTGTTTCTGCTGCCATGCCTGCAGGCTGGCTTCCAGTGCCGTGTTAAAACGCGCTGAAAGGGCTTTTGACTGTGCTTCTGACAGTTGTTTCTGACTGGCGCTGTCAAAAAACGCATCCACGGTCTGTTTCATGTTGAAGGCGGCAGTCACCGGTGCGTTCAGTCTGACAATGCCATAACTGATGGCTGCGTTCAGTAACACCATTGCCAGGCATCCCGGCACGGTCCACCACCAGTGGCTGCGTCGGGGGGCTGTAACGTCAGTCGTTTTTTGCGTTGTGGTCATGCAACACTCCTGTATTTCTCATGTTCTTCCAGCCAGGCCTCCAGCGAAGCCATCTCCGGCCCCGATTTCTTCCACGCCAGCTGCCACACCGCCTCATGAATACTCATACCCTCTCTGCGTTTCTGCTGCACAAACTCAAAATCCGGGCCGTCAGAGCTGTACATGGCACGGCTTAACGGGTCCACAAACAGACGGTGCCAGGAGGAATGGTTTTCCACCTGCAGCAGGAAGGAACTGAACCACTGGTCTTTGGCCGCACCAAACTTACCAATCATGTCGCGCTGCAGTGGCTGGAACTGATCCGGGAATAACTGGTTATATTTCGCGAACTCCTTCGCACTCTGTTTGAGGATAATTTTGTAGGAGGAGTTACCCCATGCCGCACGGGCTGCGCTGGATGCCTTGTCAGAGTCAAAGTCGACGATGTTCTGTGTGATGGTGATATAGGCACCGGTATGACGGCGACAGGTGCGGTAACCTTTTTGAATAAACTCACCAACTTTACGATTTTTGAAGTCCAGCAGACGCCAGCCTTCATCAATGACGTTCAGTTTCTTGAGGGTACGCGGCGTGCGGTACATCCGGTTCTCGATGTAAATGATAAGGCTGAACATCACCGCAACCAGCAGTGACGGACGGTCTTCCAGTCCGCCCAGCTCCAGCACCACCATTTTTGCGTCATCCCGCAGGGACGGCTCATCAGAGTTAAAATACCGGCCGTAAGTGCCGTTGGCAGTGTACTGGTCAAGCAGCACAATCATTTCGTCCAGACGGCTGCGGATGGTCGGTGACTCGACATACTGGTCGTTATCACGTGCGTTTTTCAGGAAATCCACCACATCATCAATGCGCGCCTGCTTCTTTTTAGCCAGCCAGGAGGCTCTGACCGCCTGCAGCAACAGACCTTCATGCACTTCATCCAGGTTACCGTTGGGGCTGGCCATCACCGACAACTGGTCACGGACACGCTCCGCTGACTGGTCAATATCAGTGATGTTCGCAAACGGGTTAAAGCGCAGGGTTTCACCGTCCAGATATACGCCCCCCATGTTCTCACACAAAGACTTGTAGCCATCCCCCATGTCGAACACCACGGCAAAGCCCCCGGAGTCCAGCACGCTGCGGATAAGTGGCTGTATCAACCCGGTTTTACCGGCCCCGGATGTTCCACAGACCGCCATGTTGTAGTTGGTGTTATTCATCCCCTTAAAGAAGATATCGATAAACGCCAGCTGGTTACGGTAGGTGGGTGCCAGCAGGCCTGCCGGTGTCAGGGGGTTATCCGCCACTAACGGCATCAGGTTGGCCACATTAAAGCTCTCTGCTCGCTGAACCACACCGGCCTCTTTCAGCTGTTTAAACAGCCCTTTCCCGGCCATAAAGGGCAGGCAGGTCAGGAAATTGCGCATGTGGTTAAAGCGCGGTGAAATCAGCTCAAAACCGTTTTTACGAAAGCTGTTCAGAATGTCCTGCTCCACTTCCAGCGCCGTTTCATTGTTGTCCTTGCAGAATGCTGTGATGTTAAGGAAGTAGGACACGACAGAAGACTGACCGGAGCCCAGCCGCTGGCGCAGTTCCCCCCACTCCTTAGCTTCTTTCTCCACGGAGGGAAACCATTTGGCATAGGAGGTCTTCGACTTTTTCTCCAGGTCCATGTACTTCAGGTTGGCTTCACTGTGGGTTTTCACCTGATCTTCCACCACCAGTGTCAGCGTCAGGATGAACGGGCAGGAAATGGACATTTCCGGGTTCAGCAGATTGCTGTAGTTATCGGCCATGTTCCACAGGAAGGCGATTTCCGGGTTACGGGCCAGATGGAAATTCAGGATACGGGCTGTGCTGTTCCTGCCGTTCTCACGCAGCCCCAGCGTCAGGTAATCCGCCCGGACCTTCAGATCAAAACTGTCCTCCACACACTGATAATTCAGATCAGAATACGGGTCCAACTGACGTCTTTTCGGGTACAGAGAGTCCGGATTATGGTTAATCATCTCCCCGACAATCTCGATGAAAGCCTGTGCATCCACTGTCTGTGTGGTGATTTTTGCGCCGTGAAAAGAGGCACGGATGATTTTCACCAGATTTTCCATTTCCAGAATGTCGGCCCGGCTTTTTTTCTTCGAGGGAGAACAGTACGAGATAAACACCCGGTAATGACGCAGGGTCAGGGGCAGATTCATCCCCTCCGGCAGCGGGAACTGTGTCGCTGCCGCTTTCATATAATAGGCACGGGTAATGGCGTTAAACCGTTCAGCCTGTTCACCTGACCAGGAGAACTCACGCAGCCCGTATTCAATCCTGTCACCAACCAGCTGACTGGACATCAGATGGATACACAACGGAATACCGCGCGGCAGTTTGGTGCGCAGCATATGATCGAGCGCCTCCACAATGGACTCATTCGCCCCATTGATGGGAATGGCTTCCAGCATAAAGCCCATCGTGGTGTCATTCATGAACAGACCGGATTCCTGGTTATAATCACGGTACGGCAGCAGACGGCTGAACTGCGGGAAGCTCATTTCGCCCAGAACTTCATTGGCCTTTGCGGATTCGTCAGGCAGTTTCAGTGCTGTGACGAGGGAGTTAACCGCCTGAGTGACGGCCTCAAGTGGGTTATTACTCATATGAGTATTCCTTAGTACGTTTAAAAAAGGAAAATATCAGTCTGTGGAGTGGATATATCACGCAGTGCCATTTCTGAAACCACAGCACAAATAAGAGATGGAGGCTTTTAACAGGAAGCCAGGATTACAATTAACGTTCCTTTGCTGAATCAGCATCACTTAATGCCTGAAGTTGTTTTTCGCGTATCTTATTGAGTTCGTTTTCTCTTACCCGTCGCGCCTCTGCCATTTCGTTTCTTTTTCTGCATTCTGATGCGATTTTATTTGCCTTACCAAGTGTTAAAGGTTCAGACTGATAATTAAGTGTCTCCTGAAATGCTTCTGCTGCACAGGGAGTTTCCTGTAAAATCTCTGTCAGTTGTTCTGGTGTTGCAGGTTGTTGCTCAAGGTAATCATTGTAAAAAAGACCACATATCAACATAGCCATAACGCCAACAAATATAAAAGCCAGAACAGATTTTAAATATATCGACTTCATTTCATTTTCCTTCGAAGCAGGAAGCACTCATTGCCCACCACCATTTAGTGTTTCCATCACGTTGTTCAAAGGTTCATTTGTTTTAACTTCAATACATTCCCCTGTATTTCCAAAACCCCTGCCGCCATGTGCTTCGATTGTCCGAAGAACCTGCACGCATACGTCCGTATTTGGCATGGGGGTAACATTCCAGCTTCCGCCACCGTTAATATTTTTTATCAGCACAAGAAAAATAAAGGTATGCATTCTTTATTACCTCCAGTTAAATATTAATCACTGAATATTCATTCAGTTAACTATGAGGTCAGAAACACCGCAGATTTTTCATTCGGATTTACTCTCTTCAGAAAACTGCCGAATGGTATCCTGTTCACGCTGACGAGTGGCAGACTCCTGCATTGCATCCATCTTTTCCCACCAGAGACTCCTGATTTCCCTCTTGTCCAGACCGGTCAGTTTTTTACCGGACAGCAGGCAGTTAAGCAGTTCCTGGTGCATATCCGGACAGTCTTCAGTCAGACTCATAAGCCAGAGCAATTCCTGACGACTGAGTACCCTGCGTGATTCCTCCGGTACGCTGTAATAATTAAAAATACGGCTGAATACCCCACAACAGCAGGCAACGGACAGGCACAGGGATTTCAGATACAGGCCAGAAACACAGAATGTGGCAACACCACAAAGAATAGCTATAACTAAAAAGCCCTTACCCAGTGCCATACACAAAGAACCCTGTTTTCTGGATATCCGCTCATGCTCATCCAGAATAAAATCTATTTTTTCATTTTCTGATTTATGCATAGTGTTTCCTCTGCCTTTCCTGATACGCCTGACATTCAACGCACAACGTCACACCGGGAAATATTTTCCGCCGGGCTTCCGGAATAGGATTACCGCATGCTTCACAGAGATAAACAGGAATACCATGAGCATTTATTTTCTGGCGTATCCGGTTTATTCCTGTCATGGTCAGTTGTTCTGTTACTGAATATGCTTCATCGACTTCATCACTCACGGAATATTCCTCCCGACATGTTCTGACACGCTACCGCCCATCCCTTTTCACGCACAGGGCACTCGTTTTACAGGCAGATTTTGAATACAGAAAGCCCGCCGGCATTGCCGGCTGATATACAACTTCAGGGCCAGTTAATTAATACGTGGTTTTCCCCACGCAGACGGTTTAATAACAAAAAACACACTGGATGGCTGATGATAAACATCCTGATTATCAATATATGGTGCTATCCATAATGCTGCCGTCTGCTCACCCGTTCTTAACGGACGGGGAGGCGTTACCGGCGCAACTGAACTGACCGGGACAACCGTTTTCACTTCCCGGGCTGCAGTAAACAGCGGGCGAGGTGTCAGCAGTTTCTGCTCCGGAAGTGTCGTCACCGCAGGTCTGCTGCCGGACGGAGTGGTCGCGGTGATGGTCTGCACCGGCATTGTCCGGAAGTTCCCTTCAGCCAGGCGCGGCAGTGATGCCGCAACCGGCTTTGCTTCTGAGGACTGCTCCAGTTTTTTGGCCTTCTCATTGGCCTGCTCCATCGTCATACAGGTATCGGATGTGGTGGCGTTACACTCAAATTCCGTACTGGTTCCGGCACAGCCGGAAAGTAATAAGGTCCCCAGCAGAGGAATAAATAAAGAAATCTGTTTCATTGTCCCTCTCCTTTCTCATCGCAGTTCACAAAATCATTCTTCAAATCCCTGACCGTACAGGTTTTTACAATGTCAGGATTTTCAAAAACCGTATTCCGTGATGATTTATAAACATATGCCACAATGCGTTTCCCCCCCGCATCAGGTTCTGGTGCACTGACTTCACATAACGGAGGTGTTATTCCGGATTCATACAGCACCGGATAATTTATTTTTTTGACGCTGCCATCAGAAACCAGCTTATTCATCGAAGGGTTCCTTATATTTCTGAATAATTCTGTCGATTAGTTCTTTCACCGGAACAGATTTTTCGCCACCGGATTGTCCGGCAACCACAATATGCCCCGGAGAAGAAAATAAGCTCATCGACATTCCCTTCTTCATCACACCGACAGCAGCCATATTAAAATTGTGCGGCAATGATTCAGAACTGAATTCCTTCGGTGCAGGAAGTACGATTCTTGTGGTGCAGTTACTGAGAACAGCATGCATAAAATCATCTGATACGCTTTTATCCGGTACAGAGCGGGCAGTAATAACATTAATATTACGCATGTTCATTTTTATCTCCGTTGTTTCTGTTTGTTCTGTCATCAGGAAAATAAACAGGGCATTTCCTGATTTTTTCCGGCAGGGAAGCGTCTTCCGTATAAACTTCCGTCAGACGTTCATCTGCGGTTACCCCCCGGATACATTTCATTTTTCCGGGCAGCACCGGATATTTCCCGGAGATAACTGCCAGTGAGACATACATCAATGCCAGTGTTGCCCATAATGCGGTGACCAGTTGCATCAGTGACCGGTCAGTCTCCCTGACATAATCTGCAGCATCAGCAGCACGGTAACGGCAGATTTTCTCTTCTGCTCCTGGAAGATCATGCAGAGAAGGCAAACACTCTCTTACAGGAAACTGCCCGGCAGGGGCTGTTTGTCTTACGAAGTCAATTTCCTGAACCAGTAACTGCCCTGGCGTGGTGTTGTCCTTCCATAAAACAAACAGAGCCATCAGGGCCATTGTGGCCAGTGGCAGAATGACGGTGTACTTCAGACACCAGAACAGTCCTCGCAGAACCCGGGCGACAACATACCGGGCGGCATGGCACGCCTGACGGGACGACATATTATTTGCCATCGTTGCCCCCTCCCTGGCTGCCGGACATAAACTGCTGCGGATTCAGGTTGCCCAGCTGCTTCAGCATCTGGTCAGTATTAAAGCCGTTAAGATGACTTTCAGCCGATGGCGGAACAGGAACCGGACTTTCCTGATTCTCTTCTTCCGCTCTGCTCTGCGTGCGTTCCAGCGCCATCTCTTCCACGGTTTTCAGCTGGAAGCCGTCCTGGAACACCACGGTCACTTCGTTGCCCGCACCAATCGGTATCACCGGGTGATACTGTTCGGCACGTTTGATGTAGTAGTCACTGAGCGTCTGTGCGGCTTTCGATGCGCCGCCACCGATACCCATTTTCAGGACATCACCAGCCCCGTAAGCGGCTGTGGCACCCAGCCCGACAGCCGGCTGGGAGGCGCGCTCCATTCCCTGACCGATACCGTCAACAAATCCCGCGCCCCATGCCCAGCCGAGGATTTTGCCGTTACGCATCACCACTTCGCCCTTGATACCGTTTTTACCCCGGAAGCTGACATGCCCCTTAATCGGCATATCAATGGTTTTGCCATTCTTCAGGCAGCTGATATTACGGGTGCGAACAATAGCACGTTCACTGGAGACATCCCCCCAGGCTTCCAGCCCCACAAAACATCCCGTTGCGTCATACGTCTTGCTGTTCGGCATTTCCACCAGACCGGTGATACGCAGCTACATCGGCACCGTGGATTCATTACCGGTGACTGAGGCATTGGCATCCGCCCCTTCAATCAGCATGGCTTTCGCAAAACTTCCTGACGGAATGTACGGCAGCGATGGTCCCTGTTTTCCCTCATTACGGGTAAACACCTTACGCTGTATCCGGTTAGGCACCGGCACAGACTGGTACGTCACCTGTGGTGGTGGCGTGACACCATTCCCGGGATAAAACGCCGTCGGCGGTGGAACAGCAACGCTGCCCTGCGGCGGGAAGGATACGGGGGTGTTTCCTGGCTGTGGTTCGCCTTCCGGCCCGGGCGGTGAGGCTGGCGTCTGCGGTACAGGCTCACCGGTCGCGGTGACGGGATTTGCACCCAGGGCTTTTACCTGCTCTGCCAGGGCAGCATTATCCTGTCCCAGCTTTTCAATACGACGCTGGTCATCACCGCGCTGTTTGTTCAGGACATCCAGTTCACGACGGATTTCCTCATACTGCTTCTGCATCTGCGCTGCTGTCACCTGCATCTCTGTGGTGGCATGCTGACGCACCTTGTCATCAAAGGTCGTATCCACCACACCGGTCATATCCGGCACAGGCTCCTGTTCAGCCACCGCCTCACCGTTACCGGACATGTCCACATCAGAC
>ERZ1106915.1334-NODE-1334-length-21723-cov-21.606747_pt1 | contig 21723 bp, 17 predicted proteins | sample MGYA00403653_ERZ1106915 | MGnify/ENA primary metagenome ERZ1106915 (study PRJEB35170, sample SAMEA104062404) | human gut metagenome | biome: human gut; feature: human-associated habitat; material: faeces | place: Denmark | collected 2012-06-06 ... | reverse complement strand
TCCACTTCCAGAGTTACCTCTTAATATAATTATCTTTTTCATAATTTCTCCTTAACCTTGCTATTACTCTCTCCACAAATAGAGCCAAACTAGAGCCATTTGATAAAACAAATGCCGTAAACCCGCATAAATACAGGCTTACGGCATTTTTGTCCGTTATTCAAACTCCTCTTTGCAAAGTTGTTGTGTGGTGTTTTTCGTTGGTTTTGATGGAAGATACCAGAGAGTTTTGTCTGATTTCTACCTGTTGCGTGAGTTTTTGGGGAAATATATTGTCATTTTGTTGTCACATAACTATTATCCACTTACACAAAAACTTTTAGTCTATAAATCACTATCTACTATGTACAACATCTTTTTTTACTCTAGCCCTTTTACAATTTCATCAGTCATTTGGTTTATTTTAGTAAACATCAAATAATAATCAAATATCTTCTGACGCAGTTCTTCACAATTCTCAATACTATATTTACTCTTACAAGAGTCACATTGCTTATCACATTTAAGAACTTGTTTTTCTTTTGCAATATGAAGTTTCTTTTGGCATTCTCCATAAAACAGCATATTATGAGCCAAATCATTTCTTGGTTTAATCAAATCAACCTGATATTTGTCAGAAAAACCATCTCCAAAAATAGGATTATCATCAAACTCCCTTACGACCAATGCCATAACTGAATATCTGTCTTTATTATTCATGACATATTCTGTCGCACCCAATGCGTCTTTCATAAATTTAATACCATCATTCTTTTGCAATTTACCAAAATTATGCGTTGCATTAGCCTGTGCATTTGCAACAAATTCTCTTGTTTTCGCTACAATCTCCTGCTGCTTTGCCTCTGGCAATTTACCATACAATTCCAACGTTACAGTTCTACAGAGATAATCAAATTCCGAGGTACTATCCATAATTAACCCTCTTATATTTGCAATGTTATATTCTCTTTTCAGATTTTTCTTTATTACCTTGTCTACAGAACTTGTAAGTTGTTCTCTTGGCGAATAAAAAACCCCATCTAAATGTTCATCACTGTTTTTTAGTTCTTTCTTTAAATTATCAAAATTACTCGAATAAAATACAATATCTGTATATATGTTTCGACTACGCAAATCTTGTATAATTTTATCTCCTGTAGTCTCAGAAAGCGCATAGTCAACAATTATTTGATCATACAAATTAAAAATTTCCGCATCAAAGTTTTCTAATTCTTCTCTTTCAAACTCATCAAAAGTATTATATATGGTAAGTTTAGAAATCATATTATTTTGTCTAACTACATCTTCTACCAATTCTTGAGTCATTTCTACAAATTCATCACTATCGTCAATCCAAAGCATTTTATATACTGTATTCATCAAATTTCTCCTTATGGTAAATTTATTATAAATTTTGCTCCTTTAGGCTCGTTCTCCATACACACTATTTTTCCATGCATTTTGTTTACTACTGTTTTTACATTATATAAACCAATACCAGTCCCACCTGTATTACTAAAACCAAATTCAAAGATACGCTCTGAATCTATACCTCTCAACCCGTTCCCATTATCTGAGACCACTATTTTCACCTCAGAATCAACATTAGTCATCTCAAATACCATATCGGTTGAATTACTTTTTTCAGAATTTGCTACTAAATTATCCAACATTAGAGAAATATGCTGCGGATTGAACCTCATTCTATAGACTCCCTGAATATTGGTTTTAAAATTTATTTTGTAATACTGTTTACTCAAAACATTTAATAGATACTCATTACAGAATGCAAATATATCCTCTACAATATATTCATTTTCAATATCAAACTTAGCTAACGCACTATACTTCAATGCACTAAGTATTTTATCTGTTGCCACAGAAATTGCTCCTATTTCCTTATAATTTTCAATTCCTATCTTTTTAGCTAATGTTGTAATGCCATTTCTAATGGTCAATGCATTAGTCTTTACTAAGTGAGTTTTTGCTGAAAAACTCTTTTGATCTTCAGATAAAGAACTAAAAATTGTATTATTTTGAGCACGATATTTACTAGCCTCATTCTTTGCCTCTTCATATTTTACTTCGGTCTTTTTCTTTTCTTCCGTCGCCTTTCGGGCTTCTTCCTCGGCCTGTTTACGTGCTTTTTCTTCCTCTTCTCTCTTTTCCTTTTCTACATTTAGCAAGTATTTCTTGTATTCTTCATTCTCATCATTTATTTGTTTACCTATTCTATTTCTAAGACCAAACAACCTTGTAAGTATAGGGTCTACAATACTAACTAACAACTTTATTCGTTCGTCATCTAGAAAATCCTGTCGACTCGATGTTGCAATATCAGGCAAATCATCATCATCTAAAATATCAAAAGAAATTTCACCTTCAATATAGTTAGCCATTGCTTGAGTATTAGGGCTAATTGAAAAATAATCTGCAACTGCTAATTTATTTCTAACATATAACCTTAACCTATTGGGTTGATAAACAGAATTTCGTACAAAGTTCTTATCTACTGCATTATTCTGATCAATAGTTGCATGAATGCCTATCCATCCGCTTAGACTATATTCTTTTTCTACCTGAGTTCCATCTTCATTTTGATGAACATATTTACCATTAGTTATATAAGAGCCATTATCTAACACTTGGGTTTCTCTCGGTCTATTTGCTATATGCTCATATGTTGACGCCCAAGTAAATGCAATACTCTTCAACATCTTTGATGCAATATCTAAATCACTATTGTCAAACAATGCATAAAAATTCTTGTATGCAATCTTTTTCTTTACTGGCTCAAATACTACTTTTTCTTTTTCTTTAGTTTTTACAGCAACGTAAATAGTTGCTTTTAAAGCATCTAACAAATAAAAATCTGAAAAGACACGGCGAAGACCTTCTATTTTTTTGTCACCATTTCGTCTTAAATCCACATTTTCTAGTTTGATAACAGTACCACAGGGAAAATCTTTCCAAATACACTCATTAATCAAACAAATCGACCTTTTTAATCTATCAAGTTTTGGAAAATCCCAATCTTGATAGCTTGAAAGATTAACTTCCCACCTATTTTCTGTAGCATCTTCTTTTTTAGTCAAAATACAATATTGATTTGATAAATACAATGCTGCTAACTTACCTATACCTTTTCTTCCCATTAATGTTTGTTTTTCATTAGCTGACAAACCATCATCATTTCTTTTATTTCTTCCTATCCAAACATATTTCTCTGCTAAATCAGAATAGTTCATTCCTCTTCCATTATCTAATATTTCAATTACAGAATGTTCCTTATCAGACATATCAATATAAACATATACTTTATCCGCTTTTGCATCCAAAGAATTTGCAACCAATTCCGATATAGCATTAGCTGCACTATTATATAGGTTTTTTCCCAAAAGTTTTAATGCTGCATATGAAAAATTGAAATATATAGCATCTTCTGTATTTCTATTATTCTGCTCTCTATTATCAACTTCTGATACCATGCAATCTATCCTTTCAACAATTTTTCTATCTGCCTTGCTAACTTTATAGCCATTAGTGGCGGCACTGCATTTCCAATCTGTGTTGTGACACTACCGACTCCTCCTCTAAATTCAAACCAATCTGGAAACGACTGTATTCTTGCTCCTTCCCTAGGAGTTAATGCTCTATTCTGGGAATAATGTATACACCTCAGTCCCGATGGTGCTGTCATATTATTTGTTATAGTTGGCGCCGGAATATTTTCAATCAACCTACCATATGTATTTTTATATCCCGACGTTAGTCGATACTTTTTATCAATCAAACCTGCCTCGATCAATTTATTAAAGTCTTCCTTACCTTCGCCCTGCTTAACATTTTGTATTACTGTTCTTATTTTTTCTCCATACATACCACAATAATGCTCTGTCAACACATTATTAGTTCCCCTCATTAACCTTTGATAATCATTTTGAGGCTGAGAGATATATTGAGTAATATTTTCATTTTCTAAAACAGCCGGTAAATCCGATATTGCCTCTTTAATAGATAGTTTACTTTCCCTAATTTTAGTTGGATAGCTCCACTCTATATCTAAGTCTTTTCTTATGCCTACAACAAAAACTCTCTCTCTATTTTCAGGCACACCATAATCAACTGTATTTAGCACCTCACAACTAATATTGTATCCCAAATCATCAGTAATAAACGCAAACTTTTCTTTAATTATATCAATTATTTTTCTACCATATCTTTCAACAATAGGATATTTTCTTTCACTTCCGGTTTCTTTATTCTTTTTTATCTCATATAATATATTCCCATCACTGTCTGTCTTATAGAATGTTTCTCTCATAGAAAGCATCCCTTTGACATTCTCAAAAAGAAAAATCTTAGGCTTTGCAATATTCAAAATTCTTAAATATTCTTCATACAATGTAGCTTTTTCATCGAACACTCTTTGTCCTACTGTACTAAATGACTGACAAGGAGGTCCTCCAATAATTAAATCTACTGGCTCATCTCCTATTAATTCTTCAATTCGGTCTTTATCTAATAGCTTTATGTCTTCGTTTAACATTTTTATATCTGGGAAATTAGCTTCAAATGCTTCTGCTGCATATGAGTCTATCTCGTTTGCAAAAACAAAAGAATTCTTTCTGTTTCTTACAAATCTATTCTGTTTTATTCTATAATAGAATCCGAAGGTTAACCCTCCTGCTCCTGAAAATAAATCTATAATTCTCATAAATCCTCCTGATTTTGCCACTTACCACTTTTTTCCAAGTCATGCCATCATTCTTTTCTCTGTTTCTTGAACAATCACACACTTTGTATCTTCTTTTTCTTGTTCCAATTGTTTTTTCGCAAACTCTGCAATCGGTTCCGCAACAGCCAATGCTAAACGTACAGGCACTGCATTACCTATCTGCTTATACACCAAATCAAGTTTGGCATTATCATTTCTGTTACTTGTTCCTCTGCTAAATTCATACCAATCCGGAAATGTCTGAATTCTTGCTATTTCCTTCACTGACAGGCGCCGATTATTCTCTTCCCCATCACTAAAGACATATCTATCCTTGTCAACATGTTCCATAGGTGCTCCTGATGGATGGATCGGTGCCTGTCTACCTGATGCCTGAATCGTAAAACTTGGTTGTGACCAAAGTTTTTTTCGATTACGCGACATAAAAATAGTAGAATACGAGCCTGTAAAATAATCTCCCGGATCATCCTCTAAATCACCAATAGCATCACGAAGTGTTACCACCTCTTTCAATCCATCAATACCATACCCATGTGTAGGTTCCGGATGAACATATTCAAAGTCTATGTCATTCCTGACACCAACCAAAATTACTCGTTCTCTTATCTGTGGCACACCATATTCTGCCGAGTTTAAAAGCTTGTGATATATTGTATATCCTGCTGCTGCAAAGTCCTGAACAATCTGCTTGAAAACCTCACCCTTTCCAAGAGTCATCATTCCTTTTACATTCTCAGCCACAAAAATTTTGGGATTGCTCTGCATCAGGCAACGAATAAAATGTAAGTATAAAAAGTTTCTCTTATCATCAACCAATCTCGGTCCAGCCTCTGAAAAGCCCGGGCAAGGGAAACCGCCTAATACAATATCTGCCTTGGGAAACTCCTTTATTTTTCTTATATCACTCTTGTCCATGTATATATACTTACCTGCATTCTGTGCATAGGTTTCTCTTGCTTCATCAAATATATCGTTTACATAAATCGTATTGAATACATTATTATTGATATTTTCATCAAAGACCTTTTTGTCGGCAAATGATGCTTCCATGACTTCTTCGCCCATAACTGCTTTTAGGCCTGCTAATTCAAAGCCCAAATCCAGACCACCGCATCCCGAAAATAGCGACAGCAGGTTCCATTTATTTGGATCATAGTTGAGCTTATCAAACTCAATGTCTTCACTACAATCTGCAAATGCCTGTCTTTCTTCTTCAATTTTTTTATTCAGAAGTTCTTTTACTTCATCAACTTTATAATCTGGAGCTGGTTTAAATTTACCACGCCCTCTTTCCTCTAAAATAACAGCCATGTTATCACCTCTATACTATTTTATCGGTTCCCGAATTATTCTCATCAATATCATCTGTTGTTCTGATATTTAATTTCCGCATATAATGAATAAGTCTTTCAGCCACCTCATTACCTTTTACTATCAAAGGCTTGTCAAAAACAAGTTCGGGAACTAATCTGTTATCAAGTACATCCCAATTTACTTGAACTGATAATGGTCTATTCCCATCCCATTTTTCAGCAAAAGTTCTGTAATTCAAAGCCTTACAAGCAAAATAAATATCTGGGTGCATCATTACATATTCTCTTATAGGAATCATTTTATCTATTACATCTTGCGCAGAATACACATTCTCATCCATCAATATGTAGTTAGCGACACCACTATCTCTTATGATCTGCCCACAAACACTCGCGTTTTTCTTATCTGGCGAAAGATTACTTCCTGCATAAACATCTACTACCTGTTCATCTGTAAGTAACATTTTCCCAGATAAATCCCCACCACTTTTGTTAAGCAACTCGAATTTCCATCCAAGGGTAATTGAACCCTTTTCAGTTCTTCTAAATCCATTTTTGTAAATCAACATTCTCTCATAAAATTTATCCTGAATAGCTGTAGTCGATTGCTCTATAATATCTATCCAATCTTCACCAAATAATTGTTCTGCACGTTCTGCGCTCATTTTATTTTCAATAAAGTCCGCATTTTCTTTCTTATAGGAAATTTTTATTTCGACTTCATCTTCACAAGATTCTGCCAATATATAAATATCAGTTTTAGGTTCACCTTTATGACATGTTGGTTTTCCAGATAACATTACTGTATATCCTTTCCCATTGAAGACAAATTCTGTCCCTTTTGACATAAATTCTAATATTCTTCTTTCCGCAGCACCAAAATCACCCATGGCAAACCTCCTAATACTGTTTTCTGCAAATTTCATCTTTCTCTATATTCACAAATGAATTAATGTGTAATTCCCCAATGTCAGTTGCATTTTTCCTTATAAAATCAAATAATTCCGGATAATTATCCAAATAATAATACATTTGAGGACATACAAAATTAGGATTAAACTTGCGAAGTGTTTCTAGTTCTATTTCCTTTGTCATCTGAAAAGACAACACTGGCATTGCATAAGTATGTCTTGTTAGGAAACCATCTATCCTTTCACACACTCCTTTATCCGCCTTGTATTGTTCTCTCCATGTGTTAATATCAATTCTCTCACCTAAATGAATCCTTCCTACTATCATTTTCACAGGAGAACTAACATATATATGCCATTATTTCTTCATTTGGAAATGTTCTTCTATACTCAAATAGCTTGCTACCATCCATAATTTTATTGTACCATTCTGGCTTGAAGCTCAATAACATTGTTCGCATAATAACTAACTTCCTTAATAAGTAATTAGAAAAATGTCTATCTAACAGCATTATACATATCATATATGTTCAATAATCAGGACTCATATTTCCAATATTACTTAAAATAGCATTCCCATTCATCGAAATAAAGGCAAAACCCCAAGGTAATTTTACCACAATTCTCATGAATTCTCCACATTAATTTCCTTTCTTTTTTGTGAATTTTTCACATCACCTCCCTCTCCCAACATCCTTAACCTTCTCTCCAATCCACTCCATAAACTTCTCCAGCAGATTTATCCCGCCAATCACAAACTGCTTCATAAACTCATACGCCTTTTCCTGCTTATCCTTCAGGCTTCGGTTCTCCTCCCGGAGCATCTGATTCTGATACCTCAGTTCTATCACCTGCTCCTTCAGATAATCATCGCCATCGACCGCACCAAGCAGTTCCTTCTTAAGCCTTTCCGCCTCCTCCAGTTCAAATTCAGCCCGTTCAGTCTGTAATTTTGCAGTATCCGATATCATCATCCACTTGTCAGCCTCTTTTTGCGCTACATCAATTTCCTTCTTTTTATCTGTGAGCTTATCTACATTCTCATAATATTCTAGCCGTAATTCAGAATTCTTTAAGCGTAAATCCGTTGTTTCCAACTGCAATTTCCGAGTTTCAGCCTTGGTATCATCCAGCATCTTTTGATGCTTCGGATTGTTCTTTTCGAATGCTGACATGCCTATCCTCTATTTCCTTTTCCAGAGATTCAATCCTTTTCTCTTTTAATTCAAGAACAACCTATGCACCCTCCAGTTCTTCCTCAAGAGCAGTCACTTCCTTTGCTCGCTCCTGATTCTTATAATCCAATACGGATAAATGCTGATTGTGCGTGTTTTTCTTCTTCCAGTCAATCCCATACCAGCGCATAATAAGGGCAATATCATCCTTCTCTGCCTCTGCCCACTGCTTCCATTCGGTATTCCCTTTTCCCTCACTTGCAAATCCTCTGGTAGCAAGTGCTGCCTTAAGACTCGTCTTAGTTTCCAGCCCTCTCTTACAGCCGGATACCCATGGAACAAAATTCAAATGCAAATGCGGTGTTTCCTTATCCAGATGAATATAAGCGCCTATCACATATAACTGCGGATTACGAAGCTGGAACATTTTTACATAATTCTTCAACACCCATGTTGCAACCTCAGCTGCCGAACTACCCACTCCGGTGTCATCCTTGTTGCCAATCTGAACAATTACCTCATAAAATAATTTTTCCTGCTTACTCCGGGATATCTTTTCATAATAGCTTTTAATCTGCCTGTCCTTGCGTTTCTGCTTTGCATTGTATTCGTCCAATGCCTTGTCAAACAATTTATGATAGACCTGCTTAATATCCTCGTGGATAAGTGTAATATTATTCTTGGTGCGGCTGGCATCCACATTGTCGGCAATGAAACTTCTTGTGTTGTGTCCGATGGAACCCTTCCCATTCATAAAACTAATTGTTCTTTCCATTGTCAAAATTCTCCTCTGTCGTTATGTATATAGGCATTTCTTTCTTATCCGTACCGAGTGCCAGATACGGCACGAGATAGCAAATTTCTTAGTGAAGGTTTTGTTACTTTTATCAAAAGTAACGCAAAAGCACTTTTGACAGCTTCGCCATCAAAAATGCAGACCCGCAAGCGGGTTTTGCGCTCCTCGCCGGAGTGGCTGTACGGCTCTGCGAGCCGGATAAAGCTCCCTTTCTCTTCGTCACTCAGCCAAAAAGCAATTGTATTGCGCCGAAACCTGTCCTCTCTTTTACAAGCCACTTTCCTCACCTCTTTCCACTTTTCCAAGCCTGTCTGCAATTTTTACCTGCGCATCCATAGACTGATGACAATAGGTTTCAATCGTAGTCGTAACCTTTCCATGTCCTAACCGTTTTGCAATCTCAACCGGGCTAAATCCCATCTGTACAAGCATACTTGCATGACTGTGGCGGGTACAATGAACTGTAATTTTCTTTACTCCCGACAACTTAATTCTACGCTCCATCTCGTGCTCAAAGAAGCTCTTTGTCCTTCCGGCAAAAAGACGAGTTCCCGGTCTCACATGGTACAATGTGGCAATATATTCTTTTAGCTCCTCCTGCAATTCCTTATGTATCGTAATCACTCGAACCGAGCTTTCCGTCTTTGGTGCCGTAATCAGATCCTCTCCATCAAGCCTCGTCAAAGATTCGTCAACGGTTATGGTTCCCTGCTCAAAATCAATATCTTTGACCTGTAACGCAAGTAGTTCTCCTATCCGCATACCTGTCCAAAATAATATTTGAAAGGCAATCCATGAATCCTGCTTATCCATAATCGCATCTGAAAACTTCTGGAACTCCTCCAGCGTCCAATACGGTCTTTCATCCGCTTTACTCTTTCCCATACTTCCGGCTTTACGACAGGGATTGGAACGCAAATCATAGAAATTTACTGCATAATTCAAAATCGCACTAAGCTGATTATGTATTGTTTTCAGATATGTGGGCTTAAACCCTTTGTCCATCATTTCCCCCTGCCATTTGCGTATCATGGGAGCTGTAATTTCATTGATTGGCGTCTTTCCGAAGTATGGTAGCACCTTGTCATTCATCACATACTCTTTCTGTTTCATGGTAGTTTTTCGTAAACGCTTTTCCATATCTGCCTTATAAATCTCCCAAAAATCCGCCAGCGTCATCGTCGGATCAGATGATTGCTGCAACATGAAATGTGCGTACCATTCTTCTGCTTCTTTCTTGGTCTTAAAACCTCTTTTTTGTGATTTCTTTTTGGTTCCCGTCCAATCTGTCCAGCGATATTGTATCCGCCACGTACCATTGGGATCTTTCTTTGCATTGCAGCTCATGCACTTACCTCCTTTGCTCCTCCGTACCATTTTTCCTTAAAATACTCCACCGGAATTTTTCCGGCGATTGTGAGAAATCCTTTACTAGCCAAATCCTTATTCATTTCTCTAAGGATTTTGTAGGCTTTCCCCATACTCACACCAAGCATTTTTGCAATGTCCTCCGCACTGTAATAGATTTTTTCGTTCATATTGTTTCCTCCTGTTTCTTTCTTTGTTTCTGCATAATATCATTTTGTTGCGTTTTGTAATATCGTAACTTTTGTTTCGTGTCAATATCTTTTTGCTTTATTTTTTTGTTCTTGTGTGTTATCCTATATATGATGTTGAACAGTTTCACAAAAATATAGCTTTAGAGCAGGAGGCATGTTGTTATGACAGTCGGTGAAAACATAAGACGTATCCGGCAGGAACGCAATCTTACCCAAAGACAATTAGGAGAAATGGTTGGTGCAAGCGAAGCCTACATTCGTGCTTACGAAAGCGGCAGAAGAAATCCAAAGCCATCATCCCTTGAAAAAATAGCAGACGCTTTATCTGTCAATCCCGAAGTACTGGCGAACTCTGATTTTGATGGCATAAAAGCCATACACAGACTTTTTCAGATATTCCGGCAATACGATGGACAACTCTTTGAATACCAGGATAAAGATGGAAATGATATGGTTGGAATCAGCTTTGGAACATTGTCTTTGATGCGATCATGGTTAGACCGCTATGAAGAATATATGGAAGAAGTTGAGAAATGCAATGAAATAAAAGATGTTAAGAAGCGTGGGGAAGCTCTGCTGAAAGCGGAGGCAGATTTTAATCTTTGGATGGATATTTATCCGGAATCGGAACCATTTCCTATGAACTTGCAGATACAGAAAACACATGATGAATTTATGGATAAGATGGGATTGAATCCCAAAATCTAAAAATGACCCAAAATAATATAGGAGATTTGTTTATGCCAATTCTAGAAAATAAACTAGTGGATGAACTAGTAAAAGCTACTTTAGCTGTATTTGAATCAGTTTTTGCATCAAAAATATGTGATTATCAAAATAAGAAAATAACATTAAAATATTTTGATGATTTTGATGAATCCATTCTTTCTTGCATCAGGAATACAATCAAAGACCAATATGAACTTGAAAAAGCACAAGAATTTATACTACAACACCCTCTTTATTTCAAACAAAACTATCAATTTATTGATGATGATAAAAAAATAAATTTTATAGATGATTTTTACAAAAAAAATCCCGACTTACGCAGTATTGGTTCAAAAAGAATTAACCAATGCCTTGAGACATATATTGATAAACTCAATGAACTTCTTAATAACCTATTAAGTGCTGAAGGTAAAATAATTGTAAATCAAATTAATACTACAAGTTCTAAAATTATTAATGAAATTCATGGTTCTCAGCAGGAAATAAAAAATGAAATTAATAATTTGAAAGAAATCATAGCTTCACCTGATAGAAAGCCTCCGTTATCTATTTCACCGTTTTATAATATTCCAAGAAAAAATAATCTTTTTGGGGGTCGTGAAAAAGCTCTATCTGACTTAACCGAGAATATGACTGAATATAAATTGTCCTTTTTAACTGGTCCTGGTGGAATAGGAAAGTCACAAATTGCACGTGAATATGTTATACGTTCAATCAATAATAATAAATATAACTCAATCTTTTTATTTACAGCTACTTCAGAAAATGAACTACTTGAAGAATTTAACAAAGCTGCTCTTTATTTTGATTTGCTTCAAGAAAAATGTGAAGATTCAAATAGATTAATGTCTCTACTTTCTTCATTTATTGACAATAATTCACCTTCGTTAGTAATTTACGATGGTTTAGATGACACCCCCATCAATAAATTGGTTGAAAAATATTTTTTTCAAAATTCAGATATAATAGTAACTACTCAAAACTCTAATATTGATGCTGATGAATTTCCTGTTATCCCGATTAGTAACTTTGACTTAGAAGAAAGTGAAGCATTTCTACTAAAATATACAAATAAACGTATGAAAACAGAATCAGATAATGAAACTGTTTTACTTCTTGCAAATACCTTAGAAAATTATCCTTTAGCATTAGAATATGCTAGAGCTTATGTAAACCAAACGCAAATTTCATTTAGTAAATATTTAGAGATTTATAGTGAACACAAATTTGATATATTAAGCAGCCCTATAACTAGTTATAAGAAAACTGCTTATACTGCTTGGAAAATATCATACGAAAAAATTCTTCAACAATCAACAAGTGCAAAAGACATATTAAACATAGTTTCTTTACTAGATTCCTGTGACATACCTATATATAATATTTTTTTGTATAAAGACCAATATTCGCAATATAATCTTGAACATATTATTATAGCAATTACTGAATATTCATTATTTTCAATAAATGAAAAAATGGCGAATATGCATAGCATTACACAAGAATTCATACGTAATCAAATGCATCATAATAATGAATATCAGAATTATTTTGAAGAAACATTATCAATAATTAATGATTTACTTCCTCAAAAAATAACTAATTCCAATGAAAGAGATTTTGCTAACCTACTTATGAAGCATACGCTTAAGTTATTATCTTATAATAAAGATTTTTATAATGAAAATGCACTATCTCTTGTTGGAAATACTGCTTCAAAATTATATCTATTAGGAAAATATACTGATGTAATAGAGTTTATTAATAAACATCTACAACAATTTGATATTGATAATCTTCCACTTATATTTTTACAAATGATAGTATTTTATACGCAATCATTTCATTACCTAGGTAATGACACAAATGCCCTTAATTTTCTTGATTTTTTTTCACAAAAAGTACAAGAATCAAAATACTTATCTGATGAAGAGAAATGGTATCTATTAGCAATCTATAAAAATACATATGGTATTATTCAAAAAGACTGTGGGCAAAGTGAATTAGGTTTAAAATCATTTCTAGAGGAATATGAATATTTAACAAAAATTACAGGTAAAAATTTAAATGACCAAATAGCTAACGTTCTGGACAATATTGCTAATATATACAGAAATCAAAATAATATGAATGAAGCTTTTAGGTATTATAATAAAGCATTATCCTATGCAGAAAATGAAAAACATCAGCTTTTACGAATATATGGGAATATCGGCTTTGCATACAAACAACAAGCTCTATATAATGAAGCTCTAGAATACATTAATAAATCACTTGATTATTCTATCGAAATCGGAGATAAGCGTAACGAATGCATTAGTCTCCAACATTTAGGAAATTGCTATATTTGTTTATATAGTACTAATCCAAATATGGAATACCTAAAGTCTGCTACTTCATTCCTTGATAAAGCAATGAAATTAGCAAATGAAATTAATCTTCCGATTCAAAAGGCTTGCATTTACCATGACTATGCTTCTATAGCTTTCCACAAAAAAGATAAATTAGAAGCACATAAATTATTAACCAAATCTTTAGAAATAAGTACTTCAATAAATTATCAAAAAGGTATCGATTTAGCCCAAAACGCATTATCTTCATTGAAATAAATTTTTGTACCCAAATCGTACCCATCGCCATCTAAAAAATCCCTACAAAGCCCATAAATACAGGCTTTGTAGGGATTTACCTTTTTATTCAAACTCGGCGTGTCCTTGCTGTTCTTAACTGTATTTATTTAAGTTTTGTGCAAATACACCCCTGTTTTTACTTCAATTACATCAATTATTCTGGCTTACTGATTTTCTGTTGCCAAAATGTTGCCAATACATTACTTATTACACTTCATAAAAGTTCTAACCACATCCCATCTTATTTTCTCAAAAAATTTATCAATTGATGCATAATTTATCAACTCATTTGCAAATTTATCTATCCAACCATAATATTGCTCTTTGTTCATAAAAAAAGCAAGTGGCGAAAACTTCAAATCTATTCCAATCATTATTTTGTAACACGAAATATTTGAAAGATTCTCAATTTGCATATATCTCTTCTCGAAATCACGTGGCAAAACCGTTCCAAATCCGGTAAAAGTTGGTGTGATTTTAAGTTTAAAATACGGGTGCTTCAAAGTAATAGTATTAGGTTTTTCTTTAACAAACCGACATTTCACTGGTACATAAAGTTCGAATTTATCATATATTGCACCATTTTTACCAATACTATATACAACATCTCTTTCGAGATCTTTATTATCAAACGCTGCCCTTTCATATGGCTGCTTTGAAAATAAATTCACAAAAATATTAGAAGCAACAAAATCATTAATTTCTTCTCTTTGTATTCTTGTTATCTTATCTTTATTGTATTTTGGGTTATTAAAATAATCTGTTGTTAATGTGGACAATTTCTTCAAAACTATGTATTCTAAAAGTTGATTTAACAACGCACCTGAACGCGAAACACCGATAAAAGTTTTATCTGATTCGACTTCATTAAAAATATGAGTCATTGCAAGTCTATCCTTCATCCACATTGCTTCTATATTTTTATCTTCTGACAACGCCGCATTTAAGTATTTGCATACATCATATGAAAATGCATAACCATCAATATCTAGTATTTCTCTATTTGCATTATCATACTCCAATGCTGCCTCTATTATCACATTTCTATTCGATTGTTTAAATTTCTGAAAAGAAATAATGAGTAAAGATAATATAATCAAGATACTACCTATTATAATTAGCATCAAATTATTATTAAAATCTAACTCCTTACTTATCCCTAACACTACAAAATTTATTCCTATGGAAATAATCACAGTTGTAATTACGATTTCAGAAATTGTTTGCTTACTTCTTCTAATGTTTTCAATAGAATTCTCCATAATTTAACAATTCCTCTTCTAATTTTCATTGGCAACAACATAAAGTCCAAATATGATAAATACTTATATGACAGGCAATCCTATAGACCACCTGCCATATAAAATAATCCATGTACTCTTGTACTATTCAAACTCTATCGTCCCAGGTGGTTTACTTGTCAAATCGTAGAATACTCGATTGACTCCTCTTACCTCGTTGATAATTCTGCTCATAACAGTCTGAAGCACCTCAAACGGTATCTGTGCGGACTCAGCGGTCATAAAGTCGATGGTGTTGACTGCGCGGAGTGCAACGGCATAATCATAGGTACGCTCATCGCCCATTACACCGACTGAGCGCATGTTGGTGAGAGCGGCAAAATACTGGTTAGGCATCCAGGAAGGAGCCGTGCCATGTTCACTTCTGTATGCCTCAACTGCCTTGTCAACCTCCTCGCGGTAGATTGCATCGGCGTCCTGAACGATGCGGACTTTCTCTGCATTGACCTCACCGATAATTCGTATGCCAAGACCAGGACCAGGGAATGGCTGGCGGAATACAAGGCGCTCAGGGATACCAAGCTCAAGGCCGGCCTTGCGGACCTCATCCTTGAAAAGGTCGCGGAGCGGTTCAATAATCTCCTTGAAATCTACGAAATCAGGAAGACCGCCGACATTGTGGTGGGACTTGATTACCGCAGATTCGCCGCCAAGACCTGACTCAACAACATCCGGATAGATTGTTCCCTGTGCAAGGAAATCAACCGCGCCGATTTTTTTTGCTTCCTCCTCAAATACACGGATGAATTCTTCACCTATAATTTTACGCTTGCGCTCAGGCTCCGTAACACCCGCAAGCTTGCTGTAGTATCTCTCCTGTGCATTAACTCTTATAAAATTAAGGTCGAACTGTCCGTTCGTACCGAAAACAGCTTCAACCTCATCGCCCTCATTCTTACGGAGAAGACCGTGGTCTACGAATACACAGGTGAGCTGCTTTCCGATTGCTCTTGAAAGAAGTCCGGCCGCAACGGAAGAATCAACACCGCCGGAAAGTGCAAGCAAAACCTTGCCATCGCCGACCTTGGCGCGGATTTCCCTGATTGTATTTTCAACGAAAGAGTCCATCTTCCAGTCACCGGCACAGCCGCAAACACCCTTGACGTAATTTTCAAGCATCCTGGTTCCTTCAAGAGTGTGAAGTACCTCAGGGTGGAACTGGATTGCGTAGAGATTCTTAGACTCATTCTGTGCAGCGGCAACAGGACAATCGGCAGTGTGTGCGACAATTCTGAAGCCCGGAGCAACCTTTGAAATATAGTCAAAGTGGCTCATCCAGCAGGATGTTGCATTAGTATCACTCTTGTGGTCATCACATGTAATTCCGGCTGCATTTTCTGCCGGACTGCCAACACCCTTGAATAATGGTGAAGTTGTATCAACATAAACTTCTGTTTTGCCGTACTCGCGCACAGGTGCTTTTTCAACCTTACCGCCAAGAACGTGCATCATAAGCTGCGCACCGTAGCACAGACCAAGCACCGGAACACCGAGATTAAAAAGCTCCTCAGTGCAGGTCGGAGCACCCGGCTCATAGCAGCTGTTAGGACCACCGGTAAGAATAATGCCCTTCGGATTCATGGCCTTAATCTTCGCGATATCCGTCTTGTATGAGTATATCTCACAGTATACATTACATTCTCTGACACGCCTTGCAACCAACTGGTTGTACTGACCGCCAAAGTCAATAACGACTACCATTTCTCTGCTCATGGTATATCCTCCTGTATTTTATAATAACTCTTCCAATGTCGAGTTAAAGCTTTATAACTTAACATTATTCTTATCATACAATAAATGAGGGGGATTAGCAAGGCTTTTATAGCTGCTTTGATGTGCAGGATTGACCAGAAAATGGAATGAGTATGTGGTAAAAGAGGATATTGCGGTTTTGGCAGGTGATTTGAAAGTCAAAGATATTCAATGCTTAAATTTTTATGTAATATGAACGAAGTTTCCTATTACATAAAAAAGCACATTCCCGCAGACAGTGCACATAATTTGATGCAACCGGCTGCCATTTTACAGTCCCTTTAGCTTTGCGTCACAGGCTTTCGCCTGCCCTCCTTCTCCCATACCATGAAATTGGCAATTTTCTTGTTGCTCCTTTATTTGTGTGGCTTCTCTGATACCCCTGACACCTGTTCCAGTTTTTTCTGTATTGTACCAATCAATTCCTCAATAACTATTGGTTTGGTTAAGAATCCGTCCATACCGCATTCCAGTGCTTTCTTTCTGTCATCATCAAATGCATTTGCAGTCATGGCAAGAATGGTGATTCCCGCCAGTGCCGGATCATTCAGTGCGCGGATCTGTCTGGTAGCCTCATATCCATTCATTACCGGCATCTGCACATCCATCAGCACCAGATCATAATTACCCGGCTGCGAATTCTTAATTTTCTCCACTGCCTGTGCTCCATTTCCGGCAGTATCAACCAGGAATCCATATTCATTAAGAATCTCGACTGTAATTTCACTGTTCAGTTCATTATCTTCCACAAGCAATATACATCTGCCTCTGAAATCCGAACCTGCAGCCGGAAGCATTGTATCCTCTGCCTCTGCCTGCATCTGTCCGATAGCAGTCATCAAGGTATCCCTGATATCTGACATGAACATTGGTTTTGCACAAAAAGCAGTTACCCCTGCCGCTCTGGCTTCCACTTCGATATCTGACCAGTCATAAGCAGTCAGTATAATGATCGGTGTATCATCACCAAGGCTGCGAATCTGACGGGTGACTTCAATGCCATTCATATCCGGCAGACGCCAGTCGATGATATAAGCGTGGAATGCATCTCCCAGTTCCGTAGACTGTCGTGCACGGAGAATCGCTTCCTTGCCGGAAAGTGTCCATTCTGAACGCATTCCAATCCTCACAAGCATTTTTGTCAAACTGTCACAGGTATTGAAATCATCATCTACAACCAGTGCCTTAAGACCTTCCAGTTCTGCGAGCTTCTCTGTATGGTGCTGCTCAGACTGAAGCCGGAATGGCAGACGGACAATGAATTCAGTACCTTTGCCCTGCTCTGTCTGAACCTCAATCGTTCCGCCCATCATATCCACAATATTCTTGGTAATGGCCATGCCAAGCCCTGTACCCTGAGTCCTGCTGACTGTGGAAGTGCGCTCTCTCTCAAAAGGAGAAAAAATCTTCTCTACAAATTCCTGACTCATGCCGATTCCGTTATCCTTTACCCGGATCTCGTACAGTTCAATGCCCTTTACCGTCCCCGGGAACTGCTTCAGCCGGACAGAAACCGTTCCTCCTGCGGGAGTAAACTTAACTGCATTTGACAAAAGATTCAGCAACACCTGATTCAGTCGTGTCTTATCACAATAAACATCCTCATTTGCCACCTCCATTGCATCCATATAAAGCTCCAGCTGCTTTGCATGGATCTGCCCACTGATGATGGTCTTCAGATCATGAAGTACATCCGACAGACTGACCTCCGTTTCTTCCAGATGGATTTTTCCACTCTCGATACGGCTCATATCCAATATATCATTAATCAGTGAGAGCAGATGGCTGCTGGAGGAAAGGATCTTGCCCAGATAATCCCGGACTCTTTTCTGATCATCAATATAGCTTACCGCCAGTGTGGTAAACCCGATAATCGCATTCATTGGTGTCCGGATATCGTGAGACATATTGGAAAGGAAAGTACTCTTTGCCCTGTTTGCTGTCTCTGCAGAGCGTACTGCCTCAGAAAGCGCCTGATTCATTTTCCAGTCAGCAGTACGGTCCGACATAACCAGGATATATTTCTTCTTTCCGTTTAATTCACTTCCCATTGCAATATTATGAAACCAGCGTTTTTCCCCTGTTTTCAGATGAACATATTCAAAATCCCATTCTCTCTGTTCATGAACCCGGATTTCCTCCAGATAATTTTTCCCCGGGTCCCCCTGTTCCGCTATATGCAGTTTTCCCAGAATACTAATATCTTTACGAATCTGTTCTACCGTAATGCCCAGCAGTTTTTCCACATTCGGACTGACGTAATCTGCCTGGTATGTTTTTGCATCCAGCATCAGAAAAACATCATCCACATTCATCGATAGCTTTTGAAACAGCTCATCCCGGTACAGAATCTCCGTATCTTTTTTTCTGAGGTTTGTCCTGTTTTTTTGAATAACAAGGCTTATAAGGAATGCGGCAATACAGAAGACAACCGCGCTGACAAGAAGTATCGTACTGCGCTGCAGACTGTTCATACTGGCATTGACGATATCCGCCTGTACAAGTCCTAAGAACATCCAGTCCTGTATATCCGATTTTTCATAGACCAGATAGTAGCTCATTCCATCAAGATTTAAGAGCATCGCATCTGTACGTCCAGCCTTAAACTTCTCCGAAAGCTCATTGATCTCTTTTTCAGACATATCAGAATGTTCTCTCAGAACCCCGAAGAAATTATACACCTTCCCCCATGACGCAGAAGAGTGATTCACCACAACACGGCCATCCGGACGAACAACAAAGCTCTGGGCATTTTCATTGAAGGCAGAGATATCCAGTACCTTTACGATATCAGAGTTTTCATAGGCAATGGCAATCGCATCATATTCAAAGCCCTGATAAATTCCATGAGCCTTAGGAGTGGCAAAAACAAGCAGCTGGGGTTTTCCGGGAACTGCTGCATTCGCAATAACATCATTTCCCTGCCGTATCTCCTCTTCAATATTTTCCTGTAATCCAAGATACCCTGTTTTGCCTGTTACTGCCTTATAGTTCCCGTCAGCTGACAGAAAAAAGAACTCTACAAAGCCTGCATTTTCCTGCGCCTTCTTTATACAATCACGAATTTCATCTTCATTGGAGATATTCTGCAGATTCTCACCCCACATATGAAGATAAGTAAGATTCTTATCTGTCAGTTCCCTCAGCATGTTATCAGACTGATGAAAAACCTCCGCCAGATGAGAGACGCTCTCCTCATAAACAGTTTTCGATATAAATCCCAAATATTGGAAAACCAGCAAAGCAATGCACGCAAAAACAGCTATAAAAGCCGCTATCATAAATCGTTTTCTCATAACAGATCTCTTTCTGTCTTTATTATTATTTTTATTATCCATTCTTCTACCCCTGCGTACTGCAGGTATTGCCTGCAGTACTGCCACCAATAAGAAGTTTGAACATTTTATTGTAAGGCGGACATTCGCAATCCGCTTTCGCTGCTTGCTCATGAACGCAGTTCGCATCCCCCTTACCCACCGCTTAGTGCTCTACGCACTTGAAGCGGGGGATTGCTTATTCTGCGTTCAAACTTCTTACCTCAGAGTTATGTAATCTTCAGGCTCTGCAAGAACGGCATCACCACCTGAAACATATCCTGTCCAGGTATCTTTCACAGTGGTATCTTCTCCCTCAAACACAACGTCCGCATCTGCCGGATAAGCTTTCATGTGTTTTGGTATTGCAAGGCAGGTTACCGTGAAAACATCATTGTCCTGAACTTTTTTTCCATCTTTTGTAACTTTGCTCAATGTATAACCATCATCTGTTTCCTTGACTTCTACAGAAATACCGCTGAGCACTGGCAGCGAGCCACGGTTAAAGGGAATAAAACCTCCCTCATAGCCTTCTATAAAGTTTCTGACTGTCTCTTTCAGTTCCGCTCCGCTCATCGTGCTGCTGTACGCTGAAAGACTATTTGGCATGATCATGCTGCGCGCCATTTTTCTTGTATAGCCGGCTTTCAGCACGTTTCCCGTAAAGCTGTTTCCGGTTGCAATCAGCACATCCGTCCCATAAATGCCGCGCAGGGTATTGGCCATAACCGAATATGCCTCATTCCCGCCGTTGCTGTGAAAATGGTTGGAATAAGACTTCTGTGAATCCAATATTACCTTCTCAGAAATGGATTTCTCCTCAAGAAGCTGAGCATTAAATGACTGATAAGCCTGCTCCGCATCATATTCTCCTGAAATCATTTTAGAGACCACATCCTTGGAAACAGCGAAAAAATCATTTGACGCAATGCGGATATACATATGGTTTTCTTCAATCACAGTTTTAACATCCTTCAGATATTCCGTAAGCTTAAGCTCTACATCCTGACTGTAGCCTAACAGATCCTGTCCATCACTGATAATCCGGTTCTGTGCATATTCTGAAAGCATTGTGTCCAGCACCTTCATTGCTTTCTTCCGGCGTGTCTCATCCTGCGTCAGGTCGTGATTTAAAGCCACCTGAAAATACGGCGTAGTCATAAGCCACTTTTCACCGTTCTCCTGAAAGAATGGAAGAAATGTTGTGTTAATCCCCTGATCCTGAAACATTTTCACACCGAATGAGCTTCCAAAGTACATGGCAAGCTTTCCGCTTTGATACATCTCAACTATATCATCATAATTCATGTCCAGATCATCCAGGCTCAGACCGGTATCCCGGATAAACTGCTCCATGCGTTCAAAAGCCTCCGGCCAGACGGTATCGTCCAGACCTTCTCTCTTTGTACTTTCCGGGTCACTGTAGGCAGTACGCCACCTGCGTCCAGCTGCAGAAGACAGCTCTGCTGCAGACAGACCCTGCAGTGTTTCCATACAGGTATAATCATAATAATAGTCTGCAGTAA
>ERZ1106915.1329-NODE-1329-length-21797-cov-3.918039_pt1 | contig 21797 bp, 28 predicted proteins | sample MGYA00403653_ERZ1106915 | MGnify/ENA primary metagenome ERZ1106915 (study PRJEB35170, sample SAMEA104062404) | human gut metagenome | biome: human gut; feature: human-associated habitat; material: faeces | place: Denmark | collected 2012-06-06 ... | reverse complement strand
GCTTGGCGGGGGTGTCCGCAGGAGCCTTGGGGGCCTCCGGCCCCTTCTTCCCGTCATCAGGCTTGGCGGGGGTGTCTGTGGGGGTCTTAGGAGTCTCCGGCTCCTTCTTCCCATCAGCGGGCTTGGCGGGGGTGTCTGTGGGGGTCTTGGGAGCCTCCGGCCCCTTCTTTCCGTTGGTGGGTTTGGCGGGGGCATCCGCGGGAGCCTTGGGGGCCTCCTGCCCCTTCTTCCCATCGGCAGGCTTGACGGGGGTGTCTGTGGGGGCCTTGGGGGCCTCCTGCCCCTTCTTCCCATCAGTGGACTTGGCTGGGGTGTCCGCAGGAACCTTGGGCACCTCCGGCCCTTTCTTCTCATCGATAGGCTTGGTGGCTCCATCAGCGGGCGGCTTTTCCGTCCCTGGAGGTGCGGGGGTGTCCGGCGGCGCGCCGGGGACCGGGGCGCGGAACGCTCCGATCAAAGGGTTTTTCTTGGTGTCTACCATAGTTATTTTCCTCCTATTCATATTGTGGTTTCTTATTGATAACTCCCCTCAAATTGAGGGAAGTTTTGCTCATTTGGGACGATCCGTTGGAAAACCGCCCTCTGGCTGCGCTTGGCGGCGGATAGATCTGCCAGTGTGGCCGGGAGGCCGTCAAAATCCTGGTCGGTCCCTAGGATCGAGGCCAGCAGCACCACATCGGCTCTGTCCACGCTGTACTTCTCCGCCAGCCAGCTCAGGTATTCCCGGCGGTTAGAGTAGTCTTTTGTTTCATAACGGCCCATAGGGATCACTCCTCCTGTTCATTCCCGCTGGGGATAGGAAAAATCGTGCTGTACCGCCGCCTGGTAGTAACTGTTGATGGTGACGGGGGCGTTATAAAGAGCCGTCAGCAGATAGGCCCGGATGTTGCGGACTTGGGTGGTGTTGTGCCGGAGGCAGTCAAAAACATATTCCATGTGGCCGCAGTCCAGCCGCTGGAAGCGGTCCCTGGCCTGCTCAGTGGGAATGTCCTCGCCCCCGATGCGGACGGTCGGCCGGGTGGTACAGAGAACATCTGTGATGAGCTCCACCATCGTGTCCACGATCAGCTCTGTCACGCTTTCCACGTCCTCATAACCAAACTGCTGGCAGAGAAGGGGAAATTCGATTGCTTCTTGCACTTCTCTCCGGCACTCGCCTCGATCTATCCATCTGCTCTCCGGGACTGTGGCAGATGGATGGATAGATGGATCAAGCTGACTGAGATCAGTCTGATTAGATTCAATATAACTTGCGTCCGATTTTCGGAAGTCTGCACTTCCGATAACCGGAAGTCTTGACTTCTGTTTTTCGGAACTCTTGACTTCTGATTTTCCGAAGTCTTGACTTCCGAAAATCGGAAGTCTGGGAATGTCTTGCGGCACAGCGGGTTGGGGCGGTATGGCGCGGGTGTTGAAGCGCTTGACATAGATTTTGGCGGGGCGGCCCTGCCCCTGCTTGACCCGCTCAATGAGGCCGAAGCCTTTCTTGCCGGTGTCCAGTTCCGCCAGGAGCCGGACCGCCTTTTCATGGCCGCAGTTCAGGTCCTCTTGTATTTCATCCAAAGTATAGTAGATGAACACACGCCCCATATCGTCAAACCAGCCGTTTTTGGCGGACAGTCCCATACGGTCCAGTAGGAGGCCATACAAAAGTTTTGCGTCTGTGGACAACTTCTTGAAATCCTCCCCGGTGATAAGCTGCCGGGGAATCCGGTAGAAAGCGAATTGGTTGCTCTCATCACCATAGTAATAATCGAAGTTCATGTTCTGCCTCCTGTCGTTTGAGCATAAAAAAAGGGGCGTTCCTTTTGGAACGCCCATAGGGGATAGGAGAGTGCTGAATGGCAATCTGCGGATATATCAATCTGCAAAGGGGAAAAACGAAAAAACTCGCTTTAACTTTCGTTAAAACGAGTTTTTCCTGTTTCCTTGTGGTGGAGATAAGCGGGATCGAACCGCTGACCTCTTGAATGCCATTCAAGCGCTCTCCCGAACCATCGGGTATGCACCCCCTGATGGCTTGGGAAAGGGCTTGAATGTCCCGCTCCGGCAATTGATGAGAGACAAGTTGCAGTATAGCATAGAAGGTATATGTTGTCAACTGGACATACCTTTACGATATGTACCCCTCGCCGTGATCGTGGCGAGGGTGAGAGCTTATTGCGCCATAGGCAGTTCATAGGTAGTATCGCATTCGTCGATGCTGTCGATACCGTTCAGGAACTGCTCTACATTGATGTTGAATTCAATCTTGACCCTATAGTCCCGGAACACCGAAACCTTTTTGATGATGTAGCCGCAGATCATTTTCTTGACCTCCATCGGGCTTTCATCAAAAATCTTGGACCAGGACACGATCCGGTTGAACTCGGCCTTCATCTCCTCGATCTTAGAGTTTCCATCATTCAGTTCCGCGGTAAGGGTCGTGATTCGTTCACTGGTGGACAGTACCTTCTGTCGGGTATCCTCCAGCATTTCAGTCAGCACATCTTGCGGTAGGGCGCTTTTCCCTTGGATCGCCTTCAGTACCTCGGCCTTGAGGGATTCATATTCCTTATTGGCCTTGGTGTTTTCGGCTCTGGCCCGCTGCAATTCCGAGCGTATCATTGCCATCTGCTTCTGAACTGCGCTTCCTACGACCATGTCGTTGGAAGCCCCCTGCATCTTGTCGAAGACTTGATGCAGCACCTCCGTGACGATCCCGTCCAGAATGTGCATTGTGTATCCAGTCTGTCCTGTACATTCTTGACGGCGCCGGGTCTTATTGTAGCATACATAGCGAATACGCTTTTTATGGACCGGCGTCCCATCCGCAAGGCGGGTGGTTGTCCCGTTGGTAGTGAGCACCAGCCGGCCTCCGCAGTGGCCGCAGAAGATGTTCCCGGAAAGCAGGGATTGGCCTGCGGTATTCAGCGGTACTGTGCGCCGCTCTTTCCGCTCATTGGTCCGCTCCAGCATCAGTTTCTGCGCCAGGTCGAATTGGTCTGGGGCGATGATCTGGAGGGCTTCAAAGGGGCCGGCATAGGTTTCTCCGCTCCGAAGGATTCCCTTGTAGAGCGGGTTGTGCAGGATGCCTCCCACACTGGCGTCATGCCAGTTTTGTCCCTTCCGGTTTTTGATCCCGTGGTCGTTGAGGAAGTTGGCAAGGCGCCATCTGCCGTAACCGGACGAAATGCAGAGATCAAACATCATCCGAACGACTCTGGCCTCATCCTCATCAATGACCAGCATGTACACCTCATGTTTGCGCTTGTTGAGGATGCCGCTCTTTTCCAGCCGGTACCCGTATGGTGCGCTTCCACCGCGGAACCGTCCTTCCTCTACCATCTGGCCAAGGGCCGTTTTGGTACGCATCGAAGTTTTCTGGCTCTCTCCATCGGCCTGCCAGAAACGGATGTAGTTGGTCAGGCGATCCGTGTGGGATTCGAACCGCTGCTCTCCTTCCTGTACGCTCCAGACGCGGACGCCCTTTTTAGTAAACCACTCCACAACGAAGGGGGTTTCATCTGACTTGCGGCCCAGTCGGTCGAACATGAAGACAAGCAGAATATCGAACTTGCCCTGCTCCGCATACTTCTTGATGAGCTGCAGTTTATCACGGTCATCGGCGCTGACTTTATAGCCGGACACGCCAGTTTCCTGCTCCTCGCCCACGATGACCCAACCCATTTTCGCCGCAAAATCGTGGCATGCTTTTCTCTGCATAGGGATGTCTGCCTGGTTGTTTTCATCGTGATCGACCTGCTTGTTGGTGGAAACTCTGTATAAACAATAAACTCTTTCAGCCATTGATATCCGTCCTCTCATGTTTTTTGTGTGAGAGGGCGGACACCCAATTCATTCTATTCGATTATCAAGGTTCCCGGCTTTCGCCATACCCATTATCTCACACTACGGCCAGAATAGCCAGGGGAATTGATAATCTTTTTGGAGGTAAATCTGCAGTAAATGGGCTGGTGTGTTGGGTTATCCTGTACTTTGCTCAAAGTTTTTGGGCCTCATCAGTCTGCCAAGAGCGAATGTAGTCAAGCATGCGTTCTGCGTCAACGCCGTCTATGATCTCTCCCTCATAGACGCTCCAAACATGGATGCCCTTCTTGGTAAACCACTTTGCGATGAATGGGGTTTCATTGAGATTGCGTCCCAGCCGGTCATACATAAAGACCAGAAAGATATCAAACTCACCTCGCTCTGCAGCTTCTCTAATGCGCTGCAACTTATCGCAGGTATCAGCACTGACTTTATAGCCAGACACGTCGATCTCCTGCTCCTCACCAACAATGTTCCAGCCTTTTTTCTCTGTAAAATCGTGGCAGGCGTTCTTCTGCATAAGAATGCTTTCCTGATTCTTACCTCTGTATAAGCAATAGACTCTTTCAGCCATTTTACTGACCATCCCTTCATCAAATTTTCTGAATGCAAAACCTTCAGCAAGTCGTTCTATTTCCGGGGCATTGCATAGGCGCTCAGGAGAGCCTGCTTTACTAATACAGCAACTTCAGGATTTTCTTTTTCTGCAAAGCAGAGAGTGACCTTATAGCCTTGAACCGAGATATGCATTTCAGGCTTTTCTTCGTCGATTCTGAGTACCCTGTTCATAGTAATCCTCCTAAAAATAAAGCATCGGCTATCCTAAAAAGATAGCCGATGCTTTTCAATTTCTAATTGTAACTGCTTAGTGGCGATAGTCCTTTTACAGAGTAGGTTCGATTGGCTGCATACCGATTTCCTGTACTTGGACGATATCCAATGTCGGCAGAGCTTTCAGATAATTCTCTACATTCCAGTATTGGACCCCATTTTCCATCTGCGCGTCTTCACCACGGTACAGGATATAGCGCCCCTGGATGGGGCCAAACCGCCGTTCCGTCCTCTGGCATTTATCCTCATCGACGAGGTGCCGGTATTGAAGGGGAACCTGTTTGCTGCTGTGTTTGATTTCAAAGATCTCACAGGAGTTTTCTTTCTGGTCATAGATGACCATGTCAAACTCGCCAGCCTCAAACTGCAGTTTGAAAACACGGTGATCCTTGTCGGCCGCCTTCATGGTTTCCAGCAGCACAATATCTTCCATCATCCGGCCGCGGACTTCTTCAAGGATGCGGCCCGTGATCTGCATTTTGTCATATTCGCTGAGCGCCGAGAACTGCTCATCCTTCAACAAGGAATGGACAAGGGCCTGAGCCTGACAATATCGCATTCCAGGCTGTGTGAAGAGAATATGTTCCACTGGTTCAATTCCGGGGTCCGCCGATTCAATGGGACAATCCACAATCAACTCCAACGCGGCAAGATATTGCTTAATCTCTATGATGTGAGCAGTTGTGATACCGATGGACTGCTCCTCCTTGATCCGGATATCCAGCAGTTCCATCAAACGCCGGGTGACCGCCTCTGTATCAATGGCATCCAGTGCCTCTGTGCGCTTTTCGGGGTCACGCTCTTTCCGCAGATTTGCGGCAGTGAGCCGCAGGTCATGGGAAAGAAAATCATCGGTCAGCACTGAGATCAGGAATCGGTGGTTCATATCCTCTATGATCCGGTTGATGGCGCTGGTCAGCTCTCCAGCTTCATACAGAGAGTACAGGTGACGGAAATGCCCGCCCGACTCATAGCAGGCCAGGGAGTGCTGGATGTTCTTGCAGATTGCCGTATCGATGTATCTTCGGGTGGACTCGTCATCCCGGAAGGATGCATCCTGAGCATTCACATCTTCATCGTCAAAGGCCAACTCTCCGGCGCGGAGCGTGCCGCCATATCGGATGTACTCATCAATGCTGTCGATCCCGAGCAGACGGCTATACTCCCGGTATGGGATGAAGGTCGTGTGGATGGGCTTGGCCCGGTCATACAATTCTTCATCCATCGCCAGCCAGAAGCCCAGGGAGTCGGTACCGGACAGGACGATCTTCATTCCCATGGTGGCGAACACATCGGAAAAGAGGGCAGCCGAGTCAATAAAGTCTTCCATCAGCGTGACCTCGTCGATGAACACATATCGGAATCCCGCATTAAACAACTTTTTGAGATCCCGGTTCATCATCGCCATATTGTCAGTCCTGCGGGCTTTGATATAGGCGGTACGGCTCAAGTTCTCCTTTGCCATTCTGCCAATGGCCTGGCGGAGCATGGTCGTCTTTCCGGTTCGGCGCAGCCCGAAGATCAAACAGACGCGGTCGCTCTCCTTGCTGTAGAGATACTCCTCCAGTTGTTCAAAGCAATCACGAAGTCCCCAGTCCTTTACACCCTGCGACATGGCTTCCAGACCCCTGCCGGCAATCACGCTGGTTTCAAAATCCAACTTGGGCTGGTGCGCTTTCGGCATGCCGGATTGCAGTTCCTTCAGTTGAGCTTGAAGAGACTTGCGCCGATCAATTTGTTCCTGCAATACCTCCATCTCTCCATCTCGAAGATATTGGCTGTGCTTTTTTCTGTTCTCTGTCCACTGATGGTAGTATCGGACTTTGCCGTTGATCGTCTTCTTTGAGATGTAACCAATCGGCAGGCCGGCGATCTGCCTTTCCAATTCCTGAATCTTTTCCTGTCGTTTCAAATCATCCATGTCGCACCTCCATTCTGCTGTATTTTATTATACCCTATAACCCCAAAACATTCAAGGGGTTATAAGGGGTTACGCACTCGTGGTAGATTAAAGAAGCCCACGAATGCACTCGCTTTCCAGCTCAACGATGTCACCTATCGGTATCCTTAAGCCATCAGCCAGAATCAGTACCTGATCCGCCTCATGGATTCTTTTCAGCCTCCCGGTTGATACGATATACCGGCCGCCGTCTTTCTTCGCGTCAGGCTGGAACCAGGTCACCGTGATTTCCGGCCGCTCTTTGATCCGCTCCAACAGCAGTTGCTGTTTTAAGTCCAAGGCAGCCCTGGCATCCTCGTCCAGTTCCATGCGCTGGTCAGTCAGCCGTGCCGTTTCCGCAAGTGCGGTGCTGTGGCCGGACAGGGCCGCGAAGGGCGCAAACTGAGCCGCACGATCTGAGAGCGGCATCCTCGGGTGCTTGGCTGATGTAGGATGCGGCAAGTTGATGATATCATCGTATGGTCCGGTCATGCTTTGTGGCCTCCGATTTGGTTGTTTCTCTCCCTGGCTGTGGCACCGTCCTCCAGGTTCAGCCCTTTGAGGATGGCGTTCTTGCCAAAACGCTTTTTGATGTCCAGCATGGTTTCCTGGAGTTTTCTCTCCCGTGCATGGGCAGTGTCAGCCTCTTTTTTCTGCTTTTCCTTTGCCGAGTAGTCCGTAAACAGGTCAATCTGCTCCGGCAGATCCTCCGGCACAGAAGACTCGTCCAGCAGGTGATTGGCGCAGAGGGTCAGCCGGCGGGCCAGCAGGGTTTTATCTACGATCCGGTCATACAGGCTGGTGGCTGCCTTGAGCAGCTCCTCGCCGGAGGAGGTATATCCGTCCAGATTGACTGTACCATGAGCATGCTTGGGAATTTTGCGCCCATAGCGGTCTGTGGTGACCTCTCCGGTGTAGGCTGTACCCTTGAGGTTTTCGATGTCATAGCCGACCGTGAGGACCAATTGGTTGGTCGCAAGCCGTTTATCTACCAATTCCAGCGCCAGTGCATCGGCCATCTCCTGGATGACCAGCCTTGCCTTTTCAAATGGGTATGGGTACTGCAGGATCTGCCCGGAGACAATGCTCTTGTTTTCTGGTTTGTATGCCTTAATGTCCGCAATGGTGCAGGGTTCCCAGCCCCAGGCATGGTCGATGAGCAGTTCCGCGTTGACACCAAACAGTTTATAGAGCAGTTCCTCGTTGTGGTAGTCCGTGGATTTGCCGATGGAGCACCGGGCAATATCTCCCATAGTGTACAGGCCGTGGGCTTCCAGCTTGGCGGCATAGCCTTTTCCCACCCTCCAGAAGTCGGTGAGCGGACGGTGGGTCCAGAAGGAGCGGCGATAGCCCATCTCATCCAGTTCTGCGATGCGGACGCCGTATTCATCGGCGGGGACATGCTTCGCGCCAATGTCCATGGCGACCTTGGCCAGATACAGATTCGTCCCAATGCCCGCCGCAGCAGTGATACCGGTCGTCTGCAGAATGTCGAGGATGATTTTCCGGGCAAATTCACGGGCCGACAGGTGGTAGGTCTGCAGGTAACTGGTGGCGTCGATGAACACCTCATCGATGCTGTATGGGTAGATGTCCTCCGGCGCCACATGCTTGAGGTAAACACTGTAGACGCGGGTGCTCCAGTCAATATAGTGGGCCATCCGGGGTGGGGCCACGATATAGTCGAGGGCCAGGGAAGGATTTTGCCGCACCTCCGGGTCGTGAGAGGAAGCGCCGGTGAACTGCCGGCCAGGGGTATTCCGCTGCCGTTGGGCATTGACCTCCTTGACCCGTTGGATCACCTCAAACAGCCTGGCTCGACCGGAAATGCCATAAGACTTCAGGGAAGGTGTGACCGCCAGACAGATGGTCTTTTCAGTGCGGCTCAGGTCCGCCACCACGAGGTTGGTATCCAGTGGATTCAGCCCACGCTCGATGCACTCCACACTCGCGTAAAACGATTTCAGGTCACAGCAAATGTAGGTTCGCTCCTTCATGCTTCGGTCACCCCTTCCTCTTTATCTTCCAACACATTTTCAAAGCCATTATAGCACAGTTGTTCTGGTCATTCTATTGTGAAAAAACACCATCTTGAGTCCATTGGAAAACCAGCACAGAATGCCGTGATTCCTAAAGCGATATGCCTCCATATTTCTGCTCTGCCAGGGTTTCAATGGCCTCCTCTTTCGTCCGGAATATCCTCCACGGAGATACCCGGTGATATAGCCCAGTATGGCTTCGGACGCCAAAATATACCCCGTCATAGCTTTCCACAATATATTCGGAAGTGCTCTTTTTCGCTTTGTTTGTAATCATTACACAGGTATCGCCCTTATGCCATCCATACGGAAGATCTGCAGTGTCTACTGTTGGATCATTGCGATATTCAGTTCTCATTTGCCGCCTCCATCTTTCTGCCGCAACTGTAAAAGAGAGCCGCCAGTCTGGAAACCGGCGGCTCTCTTTTGTCAGTCATTCTTTCTCTCTGCTTGTTCCTCCAAGGCAAGGAAATGGTCGAAGTCGCTTTCAAACATGCGATCCTGCACAATCCGGTATTTTTCAAACTCGCTCTCTGCGAAGGCTTTGGCGATCTCATGCGTCACCCGGCCGGTGTTGTGGAGGATCTCATGCTCATTGAATTCCAGGAAGCGATTCAGCCGCTGTGACCAGTCCTGCATGGTCATAGGGATATGGCGGCCTGCCTGGTATTCCGCATAGTCCAGGTACATGGTCACAATGCGTTCCAGCGCCTGCAGTTCCTCTCTGGAAAGATAGTTCTTAGCAATGGACACATCGTACTTCTGTATTTTTCCGTTTGGATACTGCTCCCAGGAAGTTAAGCCCATGTGCGGTTTTTCAGCGTTGGCTCGCTCCACGATCAACTCCGCCGCAGTATGACGGTGGATCGCCCAGTGGAGTTTGTTCTGTACCTCGGAAAAAAACAGGCGCGTGGTTTTGGATGATTTATCATAATCCAGAGCCGTGGCATAGATGTCGGTGATCTTTTGGTAGAACTTGCGTTCAGACATACGAATCTCCCGGATCTGCTCCAGAAGGTGGTCGAAGTATTCCTTGGTAAGTACACTACCCCCGTTTTTCAACCGGTCACTGTCCATGGCCCAGCCCTGAATAGTGTAGTCCTTAACGATGGTATTGGCCCACTTGCGGAACTGGACCGCCCGGTCATTGTTGACCTTGAATCCAACCGCAATGATCATCTGTAGATTGTAGTGCTTCACCTGGCGGCTAACCTGACGGGAGCCCTCAGTTTGAACTATCCGGAAATTCCGGATAGTTGCCTCATCTGTCAGCTCACCATCCTCATAGATCTTCTGGATGTGCTCATTGATTGTCCGAACATCCACATCATAGAGGGCCGACATCATCTTCTGGGTCAGCCAGATATTCTCATCCTCATAGCGCATTTCCATGCTCTCTGTACTGTCACCGGTAGCGGCCACAAAGGTCAGGTATTCCGCTGCGCTGGATCGGATCGCCTGTTCTTGTTTATCGTTCCGCACTGCGACGCCTTCTTCCTTCTGTATCAATTCCATATTGGGCCAGCAGTTTCCGAGCTTCGGCTTCTCCCTCCGGTGTGATGAGGGCGGGATAGGTTCGCCCGGCAGCGTTGATCAGCCCTTCCTCTGAAAGTTTGTCCAGCAGGTCGTGGTCATAGCCCTTCCAGCATCGGCGGACAAGGGGATACTTTTCCAGTTCCTTCTTCTTGACCGCCCGCATTTCCGGTGTATCCCGTTCCTCCCAGGAGGTCAGGTACATCAGCATGAGGGTCAATTCCCGAATGGTTTCCTCCTGTTTTTCCGGCATTAGCCTGTCCTCCAATCTTTTTGACTTACTACCATCATATCACAGGACGGGCTGTTCGTCTATTCCACAATCATTCCGGGATATACATCGGGCCACTCCGTACGCGTCATTACTCCGCTGCTGGGAGCGCAGTGGGCGAGAACGCAGTCCACTGTCCAGTTGACCCATTCCGAGTTCACCAGAGTTCACCAGAGCCTCTTGGTATTCCTCAGTCCAGCCACGGACTGTATTATGGACTTATTACATCATCATTCCTGTACATATTTCTTCGCCTGTTTCATCTTCCGCACCCATCATTCCTATAAAAGAGGACTCCATATACTCGTCATAAGCCCGTGCGTATCTCTCGTACTTCTCACCGCCGGTTTCTTTCAGAACGGTTTCCTCAAATGTCCATAAAGGGTAGGAGCAGAACCCACTTTCTTTGTAGAGTCCAGTATCTTTAGCAAATCCACGATTGAGCAGCTGCGGCGCAAAGGGACAGTTGTTTATATCGACATATGCACTGTTTTTCAAGCCAATAAATTCTCCAAAAGATTTTGTAAGAATAGCGAACTGTTCTTTCTCATCTGCTCCTTGGATAGGCATATCAAGAACAATCGCAAGGCCAGGCAGTTCCTTGCCCATAAAATCATAAACCGTGTACAATTCCACCCTCGGCTCCAATATAACGGGCGTCTCAAAATAATCTTTAATTTCAAATGTCATTTTTTCCTCCTGATAACAAAAAATCACCTATGCTCTACCATATATGTAAAATCGCTTTTCCCCTTTGTGCAGCCTATCTCTTTGCTCATTTGGCGTCTTCCACTCCGTTCAGAATAAAAGACCAGGGAATGCTGGTTACCCACTCCCTGATCCATTGCGATTAAAAACCCAGTTCAGATATCTTTTCCCACTGGAGGATGTATTTCTGATCTATGATTCGATTCTCATGGTAATGGCCGAAAAACCAGTAAGCGAATTTACACCGCTGGCTGACCATTTCAAGAAAGTCCGTCAGTTCATCCGTTCCATAGGATGGATTGATCTTCTGCACCACACCGCTGGGAGCGCAGTGGGTGAGAACACAGTCTACCGTCCAGTTGACCCGTTCCAAGTTTGCCAGGGCTTCTTGATATTCTGCTTGGCTGGGCATTTCTTCGGCCCACCAGCTTACCCCCTTGACCCGAAACATGGACCGCATCCGACGCATCAGCCAATACCGGTGTTCGAAGTCCGGATCGGCTGGATCGAGAATTCCATCCTGAATATCATGGGAGGCCGCACCGCCCATTGTGAACCAGGTGAGGCCGCCGAAGTCGAAGACCTGTCCCCGCATAAGGTGCAGGATATGCTCCCGCACCACATGGACCCGTCCGCCATTCCATTCTTTTTCTGGTAGAGTGTTCAGCAAGTCAAAATTCTCATGGTTCCCATCCACGAACAGGGTGGTGAAGGGCTTCTTGTTCAGCCAGTCCAACCAATATTGATCTTTCTGGCTTCCATCCCACAGTCCTCCAAAATCACCCGCGATGACCACATAGTCCTCCCAGATCATCTCCTTCTGCTGTGGGAAGTATTTGCTCCCAAAGCGTTGGAAGTCGCCGTGAGTATCACCCGTAATATAAATTGCCATTCCATCGCACCTCGATTTACAGGGTCATTTGCTGCTGCCCTGGCAGTGGGGAGCTAATTTCTGCATCGGTTGCCGTGCGGACACCAGGACCGTTTCTGGTTTTCGTTGTCACCAGCAGGCCATCTTGAACAAGCTGCTCCATCAGTTCGCCCACGAAGCGGTTGGCAAGATTATGCTTGCCTTCTTTATCACAGAGCCTGTGTACAGAGAACTTTTGAGCGACATTTAAAGCAACCGGGCCTGTGATATACAGGTTTTTCCGTTTTGTCCGGCACCGTTCCAGAATTTCATGTGTGATCTCCTCGCGCTTGGTCTCCAACTGTGCCAGATATTCCTCATCGGTAATATCCCAATACCTCTCGTAGCAGTCGAAGCCATAGCAGCAGAACGATTTCGCATCCTTCAGTAGTTCTTGGATGGCTGGGATCTCGTCCATCTCTATAATACCACTAAAGTTCATCGGATGCAGGTATAACTCCTGCCAGCCTTTCGTAACGGTATCAGATGTGCTGTCCCCACCGGGCTGTAGATCCCAGCCCACACTCTGGAACAGGCTGCGGCTTTCTTCATGAAATTTGGCGGCGTCAGTCTCAGCCGGCCAGCCGGAATCGAACTGATAGCGGCTGCGAATCCGGAAGTAAACTTTTCGGTACTCCACTCTTGCTTCACCTCGTTTTCCTATTCCAAGTGCTTTTTCAAACAATACCACAAGTAAGGCGGCAACATCTATTCACCAATACCAACAGAATAAATGTTCATAAATTGACCTATTCTACCGATATCCTTCCGCCAGACCGATGCTGACCCCAAGCGCCCAGTCAATCTGTTTCATCTCGGAGGTGTCCAATGCTCCAACGCGCTCTCTGAGCCTGGACTTATCAATAGTGCGAAGTTGCTCCAAAAGGATAACGGAACCACAGCTCAATCCATTCGCTTGCCTATTCAAACAAACATGTGTAGGCAGCCGCGGTTTTCCCATCTTGCTGGTGATGGGGGCTGCGATCACTGTGGGGCTGTGACGGTTGCCCACATTGTTCTGCAGAATGAGTACCGGACGGATACCACCTTGCTCAGACCCGATGACTGGCCGCAGGTCAGCATAGTAAATGTCACCACGGCTGATTTCCTGTCTGCAATATGTTTTCACAGAATGCACCTCCTCAGCATATTGGGCTTAATATCACAAAAATAGGGACCGCCTCCGCATCTCCCGCATCTGGTTGGAACGGCTGCTCATACGGCATGTTCCGGTCAGTAAACGGGTTTTGGACAGAAGCGATCCCCATAGCTTCTGATATTAAGACTTCACATTTGTGTTGTCTTTCTTTGGCGCTTGTATTCGACACTACTTCCCCAAGCGCAGGAGCCTGTGCCATTGGCATCAGCTCCATAGGGCGACCATCTGAACCGCGGCTGGCTTCACCGCGTCATGGGACTCTCACCCCCGGCAGGATCTCTGTCGGCCGCCCTCATTGCTTGATCCCCATTTCGGTGGGGGCTGTGACTGGACGGAAGTATCATTATCCCTGGCGGAGTCATTGCGATACAGCTTGCCACAGGCTGTTTTTTGGACGGATGGACCCGCTTAGCACCTTATTTGGCCGTCGTTGATAGAGGGGAAATCCGTCAGGCTGTCATAACCGAACAAAAATGTATAGGTGACTTCGTTTGCAGCCTGTACCAGAACCTCTACAGATGGTTTTCGCGCATCCTCCAGCGTCGCTTGCCCCAGTTCAGCAGGGGCCCCGTCAGGAAAGTATTCAGACAATCGGATATTCGGTTTTCAAGGAACAAGCGAGAAGCATTTCCTTCTCGCTTGTATAGGGGAAGATGTCGGCATTTTAATAACCCTCCAATTTCAATTTTCTAAAAGTTTTTTCAAAGACTTGAGAATACGGACTTTCCGTTTATGCACTGCAGGCTGTGAAACGCCAATCTCTCTTGCATAGTCAAGTTCACTTTGTCCCTTAAAAAACAACCCCTGTACCAATGCCTGATCCGCAGCAGGCAACGCTGAGATCGCTTGGTACAGGGCCTCTTTCTTCATTTGTTCAAGGATGATGTGTTCCGGGGTGTTGATAGCGTCAATAAACTCTCGGAAATTTTCATAGGCGCCATCCTGACTTCCAATCATCCCACTCGTCTGGATCTCATGGTCAAAAAAGCTCTGATCATTATCCTTGATGTTCCACCGGGTTCTGCAGTAAGTACGATAGACCTCCTCTGTCACCATAACTTCTTCATATTCCCGAGTGCAGGTGTTAAAAACAATAAGGGTAAACTTCCCGTTGGATTCCATGTGCCTTTCCTCCAAATTTCAAGATTTTGATGGCGAATCAAAATCTTGAAATCAGGGGTACTTGGCAATATAAGCCTCCCAGCCCATGCCGGCCCTCCCAGTGCCGGGCAGAAAAATAGCCGGGGACGCATTTCTGCATCCCCGGCTGATCCCTGCCGCCATATTGCGGCAGGAATACAGCGGGCCGGGACACTTTACAGCGTCCCGGCCCTTGTCAGCTGGTCCTATTCATTTTTGCGCATACCTGCCACTGTACTGAGTATAGCAGAGGCAAAGTCGGAAGGGAGTAGGGATTTCGTCGGTTTTTCATCGGGAATCAGTCGGGATAAAGTCGGGGCATCTCCAATTCTTCCTGAAGTTCCGGCACAGCATAACCAAAAAGGCAGAGGGACAATAAGAAGATCGCCTCGCGCTTTCGGTCATAGAATACGCTTCGCTCCATATTCAGCTCATCCAGCAGTTCCTTTTCTGTGCTGTTAAAACGGTGGATAAATTGTTTGGTCAGGATCTCATAGTAAAGTTCACCCCGGTCAGGGTATCGTTTCAAGCGGAGAAGGGCACGGTCGATCACATCCACCAGCATCCGGTTTTCCATCACACAGCAGACCCGTTCCTCAAACTCCTGCAGATCCATATCCGGGGCGAAGCTTTGCAGATAGATAAGCCCGGTATCAGCGTCCTGAGCGCCCAGCTCCCAGGCATACTCATGCAGTTCCTCCACCCGCTCACTGAGGACCCACACCACATCCCGGTAGATTTTCAAAATCAGCTTTACCCGGTGATAGGCCAGCTGGCTGTCAAATCCAAGGGTCGCCATCTGCCTTTTACATTTCTGCACAGTGGAGCTTTCTTTTCTCATGCCATTCTCCTCCTCCCATGTTCGCTAAACTGCGAACAAAATGCATATAACAAAGCCTGTGAACATTGGTGCGGCTGCGCCCCTCTCTCAGGAGGGGGGCTTGCCGTGTACCAACCTTATATGAGATTGCGTGTTTCCAACCGAATACGCATAGCCTGCTTGGAGACTTGGAAGATCTGAGCCATTTCCGCAACCAGCTGCTCATTGCTCCTGCCTGCACGCAAACGGTAAAAACTTCTTTTGATTTGTGGCAGGGGCATGAGGAGAGCAGTAGCCAAAGCATCCGCCTGCCATTCGACCAGACCGTGGCTTTCATCCAAAGATGTTTTTCCTTCATAGGCAGCCACATCGCCTGTGCCGGAGTACAGCTTCTGGTGCAGGACCCAGTGCCCCAATTCGTGAGCACAGGTGAACCGCAGCCTGCCGAGGAGCCTGTCCACACAAAGCCGCTCCTCCACCAGGATCGTTCCGGCCTTGACTGCAATCAAGCGGTAGCGTTTTTCATCTTGGTCATATAAAATGGCCGCTCCTTCATCAAAAATCGTTTCCCCAAGGATGCTCCCGTTTTTGCGTAGGCAATGATATTCCAGAGTTAGATCAAACTTGGTCTCTATGATAGTTTCAATGGGAACTGCCTGGGGAGGCCCGTCCAACAAAACGGGATCATACTCTTGCAGGATCTTCCGTCCAATGGTTTCAATTGCGTCCAATCGATACTTTGGTACAGACAAGAAAATCCCCCCTTAGTTCTGGCGGTTTTGCAGCATTTCCATAAATGCTTTCCATTCCTCATCGGTAGCATCTACTTCCTTTGCCACTCTCAATGCTGCGCGGACGATGTCATGCTGGCGGATATAGTCAGGCAGATCGGCCGGAACTGTCTGCCTGGAATCTGCGGCCAGATCCAGCAGCATTTCATGCTCCTGCTTATCCAATTCCAGAAAAGAAGAGATCCGCTCTACAAACGCTCCCTCTGGCGCTGGCCGGCGACCCTGCTCAATATCACACAGGTACCCATTGGAGATACCGAGGTGTTTCGCGGTATCCCGGAGATTTAATTTGGCCTCTTTGCGCCGTGTGCTGATGAAAGCTCCAAAGGTCACTGGTCTCCCTCCTTCATAGAGTTTCGCTGGTTTGCGAACATCTTGTTTATATTATAACCGGAACATCTGTTCGATACAAGAGCAAAAAAGAAAGCAGGGGCCAGGTGTTAAAATTCCATAACACCTGGCCCCTGTTTTAGAGAAACCTGTGGGCAATCCGCTTCATTTCTTCCACACACTCTTGGGGTGCTATGATCTGAATCCCGCCCATAAATTTGAATACCCAGCCGTAAAAGGTGCCGCTTGGGTCGACTTCAATGTTTGTGGTAAAGTGTTCCTCGTCATATGTACGGGTTGGTACAGCTTCTCCATAATGGTCTATGATGGTTTTCATCAGCTTATTCTCACAGAGCAGTTCAACAGAAACTGTGCGGTCAGCAGCAAACATATCAACGATCTTGTTGGTGTAGCCCGCCACATCAAATCCTTCATCAGGGGTAAAGCCGGAGGGAAGTATCTTGATCCCCGACAGGCGGTCTACTCGGAAGTGGGCCATCCGCTGGTGTTTGTGAGAAAAGCCAATCAGGTAATAGTGGTCATTCTTCCATTCCAAAGCATAGGGGTCCAGTTGATAGAGATAACCGCCATGTTTGAGAACTCGTTTTTTCTCGGGCGTATATTCATAATACTGGAACTGGATCTGTCGCTTCTCCAAGATCGCCGTTTGGATGGCATCAATGATGTAATAGACTTGCTCATTGTCCGGTTTCACCCGGCTGGACAGGCTGGCGAGCTGCCGAAGCTGCTCTGCCTGATGTGTGCTGGTCAGACGGCATAATTTCTGTACCAGTTCCTCAGATTTCTTGGCAGAAATGATCTTCGAGGATGCTACTGCGTCTGTCAGCATTTTCAGTTCTGGATACTCAAACAGGCGGCTTCCCATAAAATATTGGTTTTGGGTACTCTTGACCACCACAATATCAATCCCTGCATCGATCAGAGCATTGGTATCCGCGTAAACAGTCTGCCGCACTGCCTGAATTCCTTTTCCATTCAGATGGGCAATGATGTCAGATACTGTGGCGGGATGGTTTTCATCGGTCCGCTCGTAGAGAAACCGGAGCAATTCCAGTATCCGTATATTTGTTGAATTCTGCATACTTCACCTCCTCGATTCTTAAAATGGCCTATTTTGTATGGTGTCCAGCCCCAAAGACCAGGAACAGGGCAACAACACAAAGAAGCAGGCCAATCCAATTTCGATCCATAATCAGCTTGATCACCGCCACAAGCAGCAGTCCGCCCACCAGGAGCACAACCCCATTCATTCAGCGGCCTCCTGAGGCGTATTTCCCTATGTTGACGTCCAGCACCCCTCTGGGCGGCTGGATCAGGGCCTCTTCATACCGGCACTTCCACTGGATCTCCCGGCTCATCTGCCCATCCGCCACACCATCTACGGTTTCCCCATCCTGAATGGGGTTATCATGCTCCAATATGTACGATGCCACATTGTAGGCGTGGTTTACCACCCAGTTGGGGTCCATGTCGTGGAAGTGGTACTGAAGGTCCGGCAGAAACAGGGTGCTCATGCCCACCGTGTCGATGAGCATATCTTCAGTGCCCTCAATGTTGAAGAAGCGGACATTGACGCCAAAGCGGATGAATCGATCCGGGCCTTCGATCTGGTGGGAGCGCACATCCTCCGCCAGAAACAGCTTGCCGCAGTTCTGGAAATAGAACGCCTCACAGGTGGGGTACAGCTCCGCCAGAGCCTCCAAGAAGCCGGCGTCCAGGTTGGCCCGCTCCAGCGCCGGGAGCGTCGCTGCCAGCATATCGGTGGCCACCACCTGATATTTGCACTCCCGGAAGATCCGCTCCCGGTCCTCCTGGCAGTCCCACATCTGGCTCATCAGGAAGGCGTCAAAGCCTTTTCCCTTGAACTTGTCGCATTTTGTCACCATCAGCTGTACCGGAACCTTACCGTCCTTGAACTCTGCGATATGATCCAGAGCGGCAAAGCCCGCCATTTTCTTATCATAACAGAAGCACTCTGTTGATCCGATGTGCTGCTCCATTACAGCAGTCATGGTTTCTTTATCCGGCATTTCCACCGGCTCTTTGAACAGCATCTGAATGAGATAGGGGCCGCCAGGCTGGGTGCCTTTTTTGTCATTCAGGTTCTGCTGGAACACTTGATTGTTCATTTGGTTTCCTCCTTCTTCTCCGGGAACAGCTTCCACCGGAACTCCAGCTCTCTCTGGACGAACTCTTTCGGCAGGCCCCGGGGATTGGCGATGAGATACCATACCCGAAAGGTGCGCTTCTTCGGATCTGTTTCCTGTTGATAGAGCTGATAGCCCGCCTCATCCTCCTGTGTCCACTGGCCTGTCTGCCGCTTGGCCTGCACAAAGGGTTCCACCACATGGTCCAGTTCCTCTTTGGTGCGGCTTGAGGCCCAGGCATGATCCACATCCTTGGCATGGGAGAGGTGGAACAACATCGAGCCCATCCAATTTTTTGCCTTGTGTTCAGGCGTTCCGCGCAATTCTGCCTGACGGCGGTACTCCGCCAACTGCTCTGGTGTTCCGTACCGTCCCACCATCTGCTCCCGCACATAGATGCACCAGCTGTAATCCTCCGGCTGGATAAAGGGGGCGCAGACCGGCTGTAATGCCTCCACGGGGTCCGCCTCAAAGCGGTCGATAAAATCGAGGTAGTGGGCTTTGACCAGGGGCAGAAAGGTGTCCAGCAGCCCGGTGTTCAGCCGCAGGTCCTCTGTCAGCATCCGAAAGAATGAACCGCCTGTTGTCGGTTCAATTCTGAAAGAGTAGAGGTAGTCATCTCCCTGCTTTATGATACAGCTGAAGCCCACCTCCACATTTCCATGGCCGATTTCGTAGTCTATGTAGTTGTAGCGGCTCCGGTCAAACCAGATCTGATAGGTCAGCCCGTTTTTCGTTTTCTTTTTGAAGTCGCCTTTTTTCAGCCGCTTCCAGCCCTTTTCCTCCAGCCCCAGGCCGTTCCATAGATAGTACAAAGCCTCCGCAAAGATGTCCGCCGGGCGTTTTTGTTCCACAGCTATCCCCCTCCCCACTGCTTATGTCTGTACCTCGCTGTTTCTGATCGCATCCGTTAATTGACCGCTAACCGTGTCTATGTAGAGGTACACTCCGTCCCGGTCGCAGTGGTACAGGTTGGAATAGCTAATACTCTTATTGGGGCAGATGGGGTCAGGCTCCACCACCTCGGTGGCTTCCAGCAGGCCGACACCCAGCTCAGCCGCGGCGGTGAGAGCCTTCTTCAGCACCGCAAACTGCCCATTGCTCCAAAGCCCCTCCAGATCTTCAAGCACTCTGGGGTCCTGCTCCATATCTTTGAGAAGCTGTGTGACCTGCTCTGGAGACAGATAGACACCGGAACAGTAATTTTCGACGATCTGATTTTCTGCCGGATTGGGAAAGGCCGTCGGCATCACCTGTGCCCACGGGGTAAAATACCGGGCATATTCCGGCTTCTCCTCCGCCAGAAAGGAAAAGGCGCTTCCCCGGGTGTAATAGTAGTCCCGGAAAAAGCCCTGGATCACCGCAATGTAAAAGCCGTGGCTTTTGTCAAACAGTTCATCAGGCTCTGTTCCGGCCCCGACCCGCAGGGTATCCAGATATTTTTTCGCATAGAAATCCTCCATTCCATGCTGCGCGGCAAGGGCCAGAACCTTTTCTTCCTGTCCCTGCTGTATCCAGGTTAGGGGAGTAAAATACCATTCCTGTATTTCGTCTGGCGAGATCGGGTGAAAACTTACATCGTATCCCATAAAAGTCCTCCTTAGTAATCAAGCAAGATAGGCACCTGCTGTTCCTCGGCAAACCGCATGGCCCGCCAGAACATGGAGAAGGCAAACTTGGCAAGGGATTGAGTGTCATACTGGGTGTGTTCCGGGATGTCTGCCTTGCTGTACTGTCCATCTGAGTCTACGGTTCCGTCTACCGGGTATCCCTCCGTGTCTGCCCAGCTGAGGATGGTATCCTCATCGGCCTGCCAAGCCATCTGGTTCAGCTTCTCCAGCTCCTTCCGCAGTCCGCCCAAGGTGGCGATAGCGGCGGTGTCATCGGTGGGCAGAGGGCCTTGAAACAGAAAGCTGTCGGTGAGGGGAAGCCACCAAGTCGCACCCCGAAACAGGGACCACACCCGCTCCTCATCCGATGCAAGGCGGGCGACCAGGGGATGCTCCCCGAAGTCCCAATCCTTCTCCACAGTGGGAGGCACCGGCTCATCGTATGTATGGCAGGCGGCCACCAGCAGCATAGCGCCGAAGGCGTCCCAATCCGGCTTGTCGGTGTAATAGGGCTTCTTGTTATCCTCCGGCCAGGGAGTATAGGGGGGATGACCCGGCAGGGAAATGGCGCTCAAGATTTGATCCCGCCAGTTCTCCATCGCCGCCTGAACATCGGTCGGGGACAATTCCTCGTCGTCGGCGGGTTCCCCATCCGGGGTGATGCGGTTGAAGGAATATCCGTTTTCCTCCGCCCACTGCTGAACAACGGTTTTCCAGTTGTGAGAATAGTACCGGGTCAGCGTCCCGGCGTAGATGTCAAGTCCCATAGTGTTTGCCTCCTTTTCTGCTTGGTCAAAGCCGTTCCAGGGTACAGTCGTGCCCGGAATGGTCTGTATCCAAAATGATTTCCACAATGGTGTCCATCGTCTCTTTTCCGAGATTACGGACGCTTTTTTCATAGGCCAGCCACTGGATGTGGATGGGTTGTCCATACTCATGCCGCCCAAAACCGCCCCGAAGAATATCGTTGAAAGCGTTCAGGTTCCGACCGATCTTCCAATCCAAGCCACAGATGAACACCTGCTCCACCTCGTCATAAAAACCGGCCATGTTAGAAAAGCGGCGGCCGTCGATGGCGAACACCTCTCTCATATCCATATAAATGGCTCCTTTAAGTGGTATTTCTCCATGATCTGCTTTTCCAAAGCTTCATAGGCATCCATATCCTCTGGCTGTGCTGGAATACCCTTTTGCCAATAACCGTTTCCATAGTAGAAAAACATAGCCCAGTAATAGGGCAGATCATGGCTGAATATCGCCGCTCCCATAGCATCGGCCACTGGCTCTGCCAGCGGTGAGCGTTCCACGATCTGGGAGGCTTCCTCATAGGAGATCCCCACCAGCTCCACCAGCAGGTGTTTCACCAGTTCGCAGAAGCTGCGTTGATTGAAGGTGACCTGAGCATCTTCATCTTTGAGCACGATTCCATCTCTTATCACGGTATTGCTCTCCGCTTCTTAATCCTCGTCCCCGGCCTTGAAGTTATAGATGGGGCGGATGATCTTTACCGCATCCGCCGTGGGGCCGATGTTGTCCAGAATGTCCTGCATCCCCTTGTAGGCCATGGGGCACTCGTCCAGGGTGGCCTTACTCACTGAGGTGGTGTAGACCTCCGCCATCTGCTTTTTGAACTCAGACACCGTAAAAGACTGCTTGGCGTCCGCCCGGCTCATGAGGCGGCCGGCGCCGTGGGGGGCGGAGCAGTTCCAGTCCTCGTTGCCCTTGCCCACACAGAGCA
>ERZ1106915.1327-NODE-1327-length-21857-cov-14.511834_pt1 | contig 21857 bp, 20 predicted proteins | sample MGYA00403653_ERZ1106915 | MGnify/ENA primary metagenome ERZ1106915 (study PRJEB35170, sample SAMEA104062404) | human gut metagenome | biome: human gut; feature: human-associated habitat; material: faeces | place: Denmark | collected 2012-06-06 ... | reverse complement strand
ATGAAAGTGGCAGTATAACTTTGTGCAATTTTTTAAATTTGCTCATTTATAGTTATACTGTTTCTTATGACTTTCTTATGAAGGACTTAAGATTTTCCCTGATAGAATTTGATTTAGGAGTAAGGAATATGAAATCACTGGTAATCGCAGAGAAGCCGTCTGTTGCAAGAGACATTGCCCGCGTCCTTGGGGCAAATCAGAAAAACGGCGGCGTTCTGGAAGGAAAGAAATATGTAGTCACCTGGGCACTTGGCCATCTTATAACCCTGGCGGACCCGGAAGAATACGATAAGAAATACGAGAAATGGGAAATGTCCACCCTTCCCATGATGCCAAAAGACATGAAGCTGGTAGTGATCCGCCAGACCGGAAAGCAGTTTTCCGTGGTGAAAACCCAGCTTTTCCGAAAAGATATTGAAGAAATCATCATTGCCACAGATGCCGGCCGTGAGGGCGAGCTGGTTGCCCGCTGGATCCTGGAAAAAGCTGGCTGTCACAAGCCTATTAAGAGACTGTGGATCTCTTCTGTCACAGACAAGGCCATCAAGGAAGGCTTTGCCAATTTAAAAGACGGACACGCCTACGACAACCTTTACCGCGCCGCTGTTGCAAGAGCAGAGGCTGACTGGCTGGTGGGCATGAACGGCACAAGAGCGCTGACCTGCAAATACAACGCCCAGCTTTCCTGCGGCCGTGTGCAGACTCCCACCCTTGCCATGATCGCCAGAAGAGAAGAGGAAATCCGCCAGTTTACCCCAAAGGAATACTACGGCGTTTCCGTGGAAACCCAGGATGTGAAATGGACCTGGCGGGATGAAAAAACAAAAAGCTTCCGCACTTTTTCCAGGGAAAAGGCAGAAGAAATCCGCAGGAAAACCGAGACTGCCAGTCTGGAAGTGACCAGAATCGAGGAAAAAACCAAAAAGTCCATGGCTCCCGGTCTGTACGACCTGACCACTCTTCAGAGAGAAGCCAACCAGAAATATGGTTTTTCCGCAAAAGAAACATTGAACATTATGCAGCGTCTTTACGAGAATCACAAGGTGCTCACCTATCCGAGAACCGACTCCAGATACATTGGAAAAGACATTGTCCCCACCATCAGGGAAAGGCTGAAAGCCTGCGGAATCGGTCCTTACCGGAAGCTTGCAGGGGCGCTGATGAACAAACCCGTACAGGCGAATTCCAGCTTTGTGGATGACAAGAAGGTCAGCGACCATCATGCGATCATCCCAACAGAGCAGTTTGTGCAGCTGGATCACATGACAAACGAGGAGCGGAAGATTTACGACATGGTTGTGCGCCGCTTCCTTGCTGTTTTGTATCCGCCATTTGAGTACCAGCAGGTAACAATGGAAGCAAAAGCAGCCGGGGAAACCTTTGCAGCCAGCGGCAAAGTGGTAAAAAGCCAGGGCTGGAAAGAGGTTTACGAGGGCGGTGATCAGGAGGAAAGCGAGGAAGACGAGGAGAAATTAAAGGACCAGCGCCTTCCCAAAATGCAGACAGGCCAGAAGCTGAAGGTTCTGCGTGCTGCGCTGAACACCGGCAAAACCAAGCCGCCTGCACGCTTTACAGAAGCAACTCTTCTTGCAGCCATGGAAAATCCGGTGAAATTTATGGAGACCCGTGACAAAGAAGCGGTGAAAACCATCGGCGAGACAGGCGGCCTTGGCACGGTTGCCACAAGAGCGGATATTATAGAGAAGCTTTTCCACTCCTTTATGATGGAGAAAAAAGGCAATGAGATCCACATTACATCAAAGGCCAAACAGCTTCTGGAATTGGTTCCCGAAGATCTGAAGAAGCCGGAACTGACTGCAGACTGGGAAATGAAGCTGTCCCAGATTGCAAAAGGCAAGATCCGTCAGGGCGATTTCCTGCACGAAATCCGGGACTACACCTGCGAAATCGTGGACGAGATCAAGTCAGGAGAGGGCACTTTCCGCCACGACAATCTCACCAACAAGGTCTGCCCACGCTGCGGCAAAAAGCTTCTGGCTGTGAACGGCAAAAACAGCAAAATGCTGGTCTGCCAGGATCGTGAGTGCGGCTACCGTGAGACCATTTCCCGTACCACCAATGCCCGCTGCCCCAAATGCCACAAGCGCATGGAAATGTACGTAAAAGGCAAGGAAGAGACCTTCATCTGCGCCTGCGGCTACAAGGAAAAACTGTCTGCCTTCCAGGCAAGACGCAAGAAGGAGGGCGCAGGAGTTGGCAAACGGGATGTACAGAACTATCTGCGCAGGCAGCAAAAAGAGGCCAATGAGCCTGTAAATAACGCATTTGCCCAGGCCCTGTCCGGGATTAAACTGTAAGCTTTAGAAGGATATGAGTGTCAAAAGGTCTTTTGCCACTCATTTGATACCCCGGATTGCGACCCAGCTACGCTGCTCCCGCAATCCTCCAAATATTCGAAATCCGCTGATTTACTGCGTAAATCGCTACTTTCTCATATTTGGCGTGTCCCAAGTTCAAAAGCCTTATCGTGCAAGCACGAACGGCTTTTTGACCTTTTGACACTGGTATCATTAGAATTATATAAAGAAAGAGGAATTTGCATATGCGCCGAGAAGTATCTTTGGAGGAGATTTCCGACGGAAGACTTTATGAATTAAATGATATGGTAAAGGCAGACTGCCAGGACTGCGCTGGCTGCCACGACTGCTGCGAGGGAATGGGAGACTCCGTAGTGTTAGACCCTATGGATGTGTACCGTTTAAGCCAGGGCCTTGGAAAAAGCCCTACAGAGCTGGTAAGCGCCGGATGGATCCAGTTTGACGCCATGGACGGAAACATCCTTCCCCACCTTTGCATGACCGGGAAAAACGAAAGCTGCGTGTTTCTAAACGACCAGGGAAGATGCCGGATTCACAGTGTCCGTCCTGGATTTTGCAGGCTTTTCCCGTTGGGACGCTACTATGAAAACGGAAGCTTCAAGTATTTTCTGCAGATCCATGAATGCAAGAAGACCAACCGGAGCAAAATCAAGGTAAAAAAATGGATCGACACCCCGGAGCTTCGCAAATACGAGAAGTTCGTAGCAGACTGGCATTACTTCCTGCTTGATGTGCAGGAGGTGCTTTACGGTGCCACAGATGCCCAGCTGATCAAGAATCTGAACCTTTATGTGGTGAACCGTTTCTACCTGAAGCCTTATGAAAAAAATCAGGATTTCTATGAGCAGTTTGAAGAGCGGCTGAAAGAGGGCAGGCAGCTTCTAAGCCTTGCCTGAAGGCAGGGGACTGCCCCTGACACCAGAAAAAGAAAAGAGTATAGAAAAACTCCCGGAACTCTCACGAGAACCGGGGGTCTTTTATTTTTAGTTTGCAGTATTCCATTAGAAGCTTTGGGAGGGACTATGGTATCTGCGCACTAAAAATTCAATCTATAACAAATTATAAGATATAAGCAACATAATAGAAAGCTGTTCGAATACTAGAATACACGAAAAATTCCGTTTTGGCAAGTGTTTTTTGTAAAATTTGATACAAAATTTAATGTAAATTTTACAGAATCTGCAAATAAAATTACACAGCCTATTATAACACAGCAAAAAGGCGTTTTGTAAAAATCCTTTTTCAAACATGTTCTGGACATTGGAGGAAAATGTTGCTATAGTTAGGAGAGAAATCAGGGAAAAACATTATTATACCTGATCTTATTTAAAAACGAAAGAGGACACAGCCATGCCAGTATTTGATTTCAGCGGCGCTTCTGCAAGCAAAGCAGAGGCCAAATGCACCTATACCACTTTTCAAAGCAATAATACCACACCATCTGCAGACCAGCCCATTATGGTGCTTGATAATAAAGAAAGACACTGGAAGCATCATTCCTGCGGCGTTTTCACCAATCCGGTGAACCGCACTGCCTTTGAATTTAAGGAAGAGGACGGCACCTTCACAGCCGATGTGCTGAAAATCGATTCCAGATTTACCAGCCTTCTGAAATGGCTTGGAGACGGCCGCATCAATGTGCGCCTGTCAGGAGCGAATACAGAGGACGGCTATGCTGTGTACCGCATCAGAGAGACTGCCTTTGGGGGCGGCACCAAGCTTTCCGCAGAGGACGGCTTTCTGCAGTTTATGATCGAGCGTCTCCTTGAGAGCAATGCACCTGCAGAAGCAGAGGAGGACGAGAATCAGGAGGAAACAGGGGATGAGATGAAGCTTACCAGCCTTCAGAGCATCACCGATTTTATGACCTGCGCAGGCAAAACCCTGCCGGATAACATCCGCCTGTGGACCAGAAGAAACCTGGCAGTGGCAAGATCCAGCGAGGTTTCCCAGGAAGAGCGCCATCACGCACAGAGAGCTCTTTCCATTATGCTGAACATCCAGTGGAAAAACAATTACTTCGAAGCCATCGACCCGGTGGAAGCAAGAAGAATCCTGGACGAAGAGCTTTACGGAATGGAGCGTGTGAAACAGCGTATCATCGAGACCATTATCCAGATCAACCGTACCCATACCCTGCCTGCTTACGGACTTCTTCTCATCGGACCTGCAGGTACCGGTAAATCCCAGATCGCCTATGCGGTAGCAAGAATCCTGAAGCTTCCGTGGACGACTCTGGACATGAGCTCCATCAACGATTCCAAGCAGCTGACAGGTAGCCCTCGTATTTATGCAAACGCTAAACCTGGAATTATCATGGATGCATTTTCCATGGCAGGAGCCTCCAACCTGGTATTTATCATCAACGAGCTTGACAAGGCAAACTCCGGACATGGCAACGGAAACCCGGCAGACGTGCTTCTTACCCTTCTGGACAACCTTGGATTTACAGACAACTATATGGAATGTATGATTCCAACCGGCGGTGTTTACCCTATTGCCACAGCCAATGATCGTGACCAGATCAGTGCGCCGCTGATGTCCAGATTTGCCGTGATCGACATTCCGGACTACACAGCAGAAGAGAAGAAAGTAATCTTCTCCAGATTCTCCCTGCCCAAGGTTCTGAAAAGAATGCATATGGAAGAGGGCGAGTGCATTATCACAGATGACGCTCTGGATGCCATTGTTGCCCGCTATTCCAATACCACCGGTATCCGTGACCTGGAGCAGGCAGCCGAGCACATTGCCGCCAACGCCCTGTACCAGATCGAGGTCAACCATGTGGATAAGGTGGAATATACAAGAGAGATGGTTGAGGAACTGCTGAAGTAAAAAACATAACAGGAGTAACAAAAATGGAATTCTGGGATATTTATGACATTAATAAAAGACCTACAGGCCGCACCATGAAGCGCAACGACTGGTGCTTAAAGGACGGAGAGTACCATCTCACCGTCCTCGGAGTAGTTGCAAGACCGGACGGCACCTTCCTGATCACCAAGCGCGTCATGACCAAAGCATGGGCGCCAGGCTGGTGGGAAGTATCCGGCGGCGCAGCCCAGGCAGGAGAATCCTCCTATGACGCAGTTCTCCGCGAGGTGAAAGAAGAGACAGGCCTTGACGTAAGCAGTGCACAGGGCGGCTATCTTTTCACATACAAAAGAGAAAACCCGGGTGAGGGAGACAATTACTTTGTAGACGTATACCGCTTTGTCATGGACGTACAGGAAGAAGACCTGCACCTTCAGGAAGAGGAAACAGACGGCCACATGTTCGCCACATTGGAGCAGATCAAAGCCTTTGCCGCAGAAGGAAAATTCCTTCACTACGACAGCATCCAGGCCGCTTTTCAAGGGTTATAAGCAATGGCCGTGCGCCCTACGGCTGCAAATTTTGGAAATAAATAATGTTAAAATTATGTAAGAAAACAGCCGGAAATGAAATAGCCGCTTGTAATTTCAAGAAAGATATATTATAATTAGCACCGAAATCTGAATAAAAACCAGGGGAGTTTCGACTGAGAAGCTGAGAGTAAGGTAGCCCTTAGACCCTTTTAACCTGTTGGATCATGCCAGTGTAGGAAGTGTTGAAGATGTATTTTAGAGCATTTGCGTGATTGCAGATGCTCTTTTTTCTTTTGCAGATTCATAAAAAGATGGTTCTTATTCGATTGATAAAAAATCCCAGGCCCGGAACCCTTTCAAATCAGCTTCGGAGATCTGGCACATATTAAAGGAGGAAACAAAAATGAACGCAAGTGTAGCAATTCAGGTACTGCCAAATGTACAGGATGACGAAGAAGTAATCCGCATTGTAGACGAGGTAATCGCCTACATCAAATCCACAGGACTTAACTGTTATGTAGGACCTTTCGAGACAACCATCGAGGGTGACTACGATCAGCTTATGGACATTGTAAAAGAGTGCCAGCACGTAGCAGAGCGCGCAGGCTGCAAGGCTATGAACGTCTATGTAAAGATCTCTTACAAACCAGAAGGGGATGTGCTTACCATTGAAAAGAAAGTTACCAAACATCACCAGTAAGATTCCCCCTGTCGTTGCAATGGCGGCAATCCTGCTTCTCTGGGAGCTGGTAAGCATCTCCGGATTAGTTCCGTCCTACATGCTTCCCTCCCCGGTTGCAGTGTGCAAGGCGCTGATCGGCGACCTTCCCACTATTTTATTCCATGCGAAATTTACCCTTTTGGAATCCTTCTACGGACTTCTCATTGGAATCGCTCTGGCATTTATTTTCGCAACTGTGATGGACCGTTTCCGGGTAATGGATCAGGCTTTTTATCCGATTATGATCATTACCCAGACCATTCCCACCATCGCCATCGCGCCGATCCTGGTGTTGTGGATGGGCTTTGGAATGGCACCAAAGATCACCTTAGTCGTGATCACCACCTTTTTCCCCATCACCATCGGGCTTCTGGACGGCTACAAGAGTGTAGACCCGGATGCCATCCGCCTGATGAAAGCAATGGGCGCCAGCAGAATGCAGATTTTCCGCCATGTGAAATTCCCCTCTGCCCTGCCCCAGTTCTTTTCCGGGCTGAAGATCTCCGCATCCTACGCAGTAGTAGGAGCAGTCGTATCCGAGTGGCTGGGAGGCTTTAACGGTCTTGGTGTTTACATGACAAGGGTAAAAAAGGCATACGCGTTTGACAAAATGTTTGCAGTTATTATTTTCATTGTGATCATCAGTTTGCTGCTGCTTTTCATAGTAAATGTGGCAAGCCGCATCGCAATGCCCTGGCTGCAGGTTGAAAAGGAGAAAAATCATGAATAAGAATCTGAAAAAAGCCGTTGCATCCGCTGCAGCGCTGACAATGGTATTTGCAGTTCCCACAGGTGTTTACGCAGCAGATGGCGAGAATGAGAAAATCACATTCTGCCTGGACTGGACACCGAACACCAACCACACAGGACTTTATGTAGCACTTGCAAAAGGCTATTATGAAGACGCAGGACTTGACGTAGAGATCGTACAGCCGCCGGAAAACGGTGCAGCACTGATGTGCGCAGCCGGACAGGCCCAGTTCGCAATCGAGGCACAGGATACTATGGCAGCTTCCCTGGCACTTGATGAGCCTCTTGGAATTACAGCAGTGGCAGCCGTGATCCAGCACAACACCTCCGGAATCCTTTCAAGAGCAGGAGACGGAATCGACACACCAGCCGGACTGACTGGCAAAACTTATTCCACATGGGACTCTCCAATCGAGCTTGCCATGCTGGAAAATGTAGTAAACAGCGACGGCGGGGATTTTGACCAGGTTACCCTGATCCCCAACGACATCACAGATGAGCCGGCAGCACTTGCAGCCCATCAGACAGACGCCATCTGGGTATTCCAAGGCTGGGGCGGCGTGAACGGAGAGGTAGAAGGCGTAGACTGCGATTACTTCGCATTCTCTGATATCAACCCTGTATTTGACTACTACACACCGGTTATTATCGCCAACAACGATTATCTCAGCGAAAATCCGGATCAGGCGAAAGCATTTATGGAAGCAACTGCAAAGGGCTATGAGTTTGCAGCAGAAAATCCGGACGAGGCAGCACAGATCCTCATCGACGGCGACAACACAGGTTCCCTCAAGGACGCAGAGGAGCTGGTAAAGAAGAGCCAGGAATTCCTTTCCGCAAAATACATTGACGATGCAGACAGCTGGGGCGTGATCGATCCTGAGAGATGGAACGCATTCTACAAATGGCTGTATGAGAATCAGCTTTGCGACAAAGACCTGACAGACGTAGGATTTTCCAACGACTATCTGCCGCAGTAAATGAGGAGAACAGTGCCATGGCTTATGCGAAAGCTGTGGAGACTGTGCAGATGAAATAGAAAGTTATACAGTAGGGAATACAGAATGTCATCAGAAAACAGTAAATCATTACTAAGAGCAGAACATATTTCAAAAGCATACGGTGAAAAACAGGTCCTGAAGGACATTTCCATTCATCTGGAACAGGGCGAGCTGGTATCCCTTCTGGGAGTCAGCGGCTCCGGAAAGACTACTTTATTTCACATTCTTTCCGGCCTTGTCACTCCAGATGAGGGAAAAGTCTACCTGCGTGACCAGGATGTGACCTCCACTCCCGGAAGCATCAGCTACATGCTGCAGAAGGACCTCCTTCTTCCTCATAAGAAGGTGATCGACAATGTGGCACTTCCCCTTCTTCTGAAAGGCATGAAGAAGCAGGAAGCCCGGGAAAAAGCCAATCCCTTATTTGCGGAATTTGGTTTGGAGGGCACCCAGCTTCAGTATCCAAGCCAGCTTTCAGGAGGCATGCGTCAGCGTGCAGCCCTGCTGCGAACGTATTTAAGCTCCAGCGGTGTTGCCCTTCTGGACGAGCCCTTCAGTGCACTGGATACTTTGACCAAAGCCAGCGTGCACAAATGGTACCTGGACATTATGCAGCACATTGATCTGTCCACCTTGTTTATTACCCATGACATTGACGAGGCCATTTTGCTGTCCGACAGAATCTACATTCTGAACGGGATTCCCGGAACCATCAAGGAAGAAATCGTGATCCGGGAGAAAAAGCCAAGGGCAGAGGACTTCTCGCTGTCAGAAGAATTTTTGGAATATAAGAGACAAATTATCAGTAAGCTTTGACAGAAGATGTGTGCAGAGGTTTTTGCAGCATCTGTGAAAAAAATTCAAAAGGCCGCTATGCATATTCAGTATAATCCGAAATGCACAGCGGTCTTTTTCTGATTGGGAAAAATTTTCCACAAATTGTAATATGCATCTTGTAGAAAGCCCTTTTCAAACAAGCTCTGGCGGATACATGCCGAGCATTTTATTATCTGCTGGATGATCATAGTACATCAGTTTAGAAAATACACTCCCAGATTCAAATACCCTGCAAACGTCACCCATGCCAGATAAGGAAGCATCAGATTCGCCGCCACGGGGGATACCGCACCGAAAGATTTTATAGTGGCAAAAATCAGCAGCCACAACGCCGCCAGCCAGAAAAAGGCAAACAGATACCACTCACAGTTAAAGAACCAGATTGACCACAGAAAGTTAAAAAACAGCTGCAAAATGTAAAAAAACAAAGCATTGTTGGTGCATTTCCCAGAATTTGCCACCAGGTAAGCGGCGAATCCCATCAGCAGATAAAGAATGGTCCACACCACCGGAAACACCCATCCCGGCGGGGAGAGAGGCGGCTGGGAAAAGTCCGCGTAAGTCTCCATGGAACCAGTAGTCAGAAGCGCCGCAAATGCTCCCACTGCCAGTGGAAATAAAAGAAAAGGAAGAATATTTTTTATCTGGGTATTCATTGAAAAACTCCGTTTGCCGGTAAAATTAATTCATTATATGCTTCTGGCCATGGACGAAATACCGATTGCTTTTATTGGATATCAAAATATGATGATGTTAGGGTCAAAAGGTCTTTTGCCCCTAACTTGATATCCACGAATTGCTCCGCTGCAAAGCAGCTCCCGCAATTCTCGAACATTCGGAATCCGCTGATTTACTACGTAAATCGCTACTTCCTCATGTTCGGCGGGTCCCAAGTTCAAAAGCCTTATCATGCAGGCATGAACGGCTTTTTGACCTTTTGACCCTGATATCAAAATATACAATAAGTACGAAAATGTAATTGCATAGCGGAATATATTGTGCAATAATTATAAAAATGAGCGCAAGGAGGAACAAAATGAAGAAATTAACAACAGGAAAAATCTGGCAGTTTGCAGCTGGACAATTTGGCTGGGCAATGCTGTCGGGAATCATTTCCAACTGGCTGGTGTATTTTTATCAGCCAGATGAGACTGCCATCAGTCAGGGACAAACTGTATTTATTCCTCAGGGGCTGGTGGTACTTGGCATTTTTACCATAATTGGAGGAATCACAGCTTTCGGAAGGATTTTTGACGCATTTACAGACCCTATGATCGCGTCTTTATCAGACCGGTGTACATCAAAAAATGGGCGAAGAATCCCATTCCTGAAATGGGCATCTCTTCCGCTGGCACTTTCCACCGTATTGGTATTCTGGTCTCCGCTAAATCAGAACAGCTGGATCAATGCTGCCTTTTTGCTGGCAATGATTCTGGCATATTATCTTTCCATTACTGCATATTGTACGCCATATAATGCGCTGATTCCGGAACTGGGACATACTCAGCAGGAACGACTTAATATTTCTACCGTTATTTCTTTTACTTTCATTGCAGGAACAGCAGTAGCATATCTGGCGCCCACCATCTGGGGTGTATTTATCCCGGTTTTTGGAAGAGTAGGCGCAATTCGGGTGACATTTACAATAATGGCAGCTGTGGCATTTATATGCATGCTGGTACCGGTGTTCACCATCCGGGAAAAAGACTATGTGGATACAGTTCCATCTAAGGAATCTGCTTTTGGCTCACTTACTGCTACCTTCAAAAATGGAGAATTTAGAAAATTTGTAGCATCTGATATTTTTTATTGGATCGCGCTTACCATGTTTCAGACAGGACTTCCCTTTTTTGTTACCAGCCTTCTGAAGCTTCCGGAGACTATGACAACCCTGTACTTTGTTGGAATGACAGCTTTGTCTCTGGTCTTTTACATTCCGGTAAATAAATTGACACCAAAGCTTGGAAAGAAAAAGATGATTTTGTTTGCATTTGCGGTATTTTCCGCTGCTTATTTCTATACTGGATTTATGGGAAAAATGCCTTTTATTCCAGCTTCCGTGCAGGGACTGATCCTGACTGTCTGTGCGGCACTTCCTATGGCAATTTTTGGAATTCTTCCACAGGCTGTTGTAGCAGACATTGCTCAAAGTGATTCTATTACAACGGGAAGCAATCGCGAAGGAATGTTTTATGCAGCAAGAACATTTGCGTTTAAGCTTGGACAAAGCATTTCCATGTTGATTTTTACGGCAGTTTCCACAATTGGAACAGGAAACGGAACCGGTTATCGGATTGCTGCCTTTGGTGCTGCAGCTTTTTGCTGTGCAGGAGGAATTATACTGGTGTTCTACAACGAAAAGAAGATTAACAAAATTATAAGAATTCAAAACCAAAAATAACAGCAGGAGCAGCCAATATGGAAATAATACATGAAAATGAATATTTATACAGGATGAACAAAGAGGCAGAGCCGTATCTTGAACTGCACCGTCAGGAAAAATATGTCTCAAATGCCGAAAATTTCATTCGAGGCAAAAATAAGGATTTTTCAAGAAAAATACACATACAGTATTATCTGGCAAAAAATCCCAGGGGTGTCATTGTGATCAGTCACGGTTTTACAGAAGGTTCGCCGAAATATGATGAGATGATTTATTACTTTCTGAAGGCTGGGTATCATGTGTATATGCCAGAACATATGGGGCATGGGTTGAGCTATCGGCTGACGGCAGATCCGTCTCTTGTGCATGTGGATATCTGGAAAAGGTATGTGCGGGATTTTTTGAAAGTATGCCGTGAAATAAAAGGAACACATCCGGATTTACCCCTGATTCTTTTTGCCCATTCTATGGGAGGGGCAATTGGTGGGATTTCGGCATCCTGGGAGCCTGGACTGTTTCAGAAAATCATATTAAGTTCGCCTATGATCCGTCCTCTTACAGGAAAGGTGCCCTGGCCGCTTGTAGTTTTGATTGCACATTTTGAATGCTTTTTCGGAAAGGCTCAAAAGTATGTGGCAGGGCAAAAACTCTATGATGGAGGGGAAAGCTTTGAAACCTGTGCCGGAACCTCGGAATCAAGATTTGAAAGATATGATAAAATTCGCAGGGCGCACAAGGAACTGCAGACCTGTGCGGCATCCTATGGCTGGCTTTTGGCAGCTATAAAAATGAGTTGGTATCTGCGGATTTGGGGGTGGAAAAAAATAAAGGTACCTGTACTTTTCTTTCAGGCAGAAAATGACGATTTTGTATCTGTGCGCGCACTGAAAAGATTTGCAGGAAAAGTGAAGCAGCAAGGCAGCAGCTCCTGTAAATATATTTATATGCCTGGAACAAAACATGAAATCTACTGCAGCGATGACTCCTCTATGGAGAAATATCTGAAACAGATCTTCCGCTTTTTAGAAATAGATGCACAGGAAATTTATTGACAGGCCTTTTTAAACGGGAAGACAATACTGAGAGCATAAAGAAATATACAATCTCTTTTCAGTATGCTAAGATTAGAGCGTGTTTGAAAAATCATTCCCGCAATCTGCACGCCCCACTTTGCGGTATATTTTGCCCGAATTCAGTTGCCGTAGCCCGCTACGGCGCCCTCATCCGGACAAAATCTCCCACAAATTGTGACGCACATCTTGCAGAAAGCCTTTTTCAAACACGCTCTAGAGAAAATGTAGAAGTATTGTTGTCAATATAAGGGGCTTTTTGGTACTTTGGGTATTGGTATAATCTCAGTATTTACTACGAGCTATTAGTTTCGCTTAGTAATGAAAAATTGAGAAGAATGGAATTCTCCCAATGTTAAGAAAAAACCGAAATACGAGCAGAATGAGGTAAAAAATGAGCTATAGAAATGTGAAAATAGAGAAAAGCGCGAGAATCGCCAAGCAGTCCATCATCCTTGGAGACGTAACCATCGGCCGCGACAGCTGCGTCCTGTATTACGCCGTCATCCGCGGCGACGACGCCCCCGTCACCATCGGCGCAGAAACCAACATCCAGGAAAACTGCACCATCCACGTAAGCCACAACATGCCCGTCCACATCGGAAACAACGTCACCATCGGCCACAACGCCGTCATCCACGGCTGCACCATCGGCGACCGCACCCTAATCGGAATGGGCACCATCATCCTAGACGGCGCCAAAATCGGCACCGACTGCATCATCGGCGCCGGCAGCCTCGTCACCAAGAATACTGTAATTCCAGACGGTTCCCTGGTAATGGGAAGCCCCGCGAAGATTAAGCGGAATCTTACGTGGGAGGAGAAACTGGGGATTGTGGAGAATAGTAAGGAGTATGTGGCGGTAAGTGCGGAGATGCGGGAGCAGGGAGTGCTGTGAAAATAGTGCGCGGCACAAATAGCTAAAACTTATGGAGAGGAATAAATGGGGAGAAGATTTTTGTACGGTTGATTGTGAAAACAGACTTTTTTGTTATATTTATAATATTAGAAAAGGTTGAAGCTTTGTGGAGGAGCATATGGATTTTAAGAAAATTATTGAAGATACGATAGTTCCGATAAATTTTCCCGTGGAAGAAAAAAAGGCTTGCTATGATGCTGTTGATAAATATGTTAATAGTATCTTGCCAAATAAATTATATCGTTTTAGAGCTTGCTCTGAAAGAAATCTAAGTGCATTTTATAATGATGAATTATGGTTTTCTAATGGAAGCACAATGAATGATGACTTTGATGCAAGGATTTATTACGATAAGAAAAGAATAGAAGGACGGCTTGGTTCATTGTTATCTGAAGAGGGAGAGCTAAAAGCGGTAGAAAAATTAATAACTATGGAACAACCGCCGCAAAAATTATTAGAACTTATTCCAAATGCAGAATATATCTTTAAGTGCTTGAAAGAAGCACCAAAAGGACAGAGAGTGGATATTTCAAACAATTTAATTCAACATTTGTTGGAAAATCTTGACGTAGCATTAAAAGATACGACAGAGCAAGTACAACGTATAACAAGGTTTGCGTGTTTTACACAGAAAATTTGCTCAGATATGATGTGGGGGCAGTATAGCAATAACGCTACAGGATTTGCGTTAGAGTATGAATTTGGTAATGAGAATAAGACTACTTATGTTGATAATAATATGCAGACTCATGTTTGGGGAAAGTTGTTTCCTGTAATATATGACGATAAGAGATTGGATACTACAGATTATGCCGCATACTTATTTCAAATACAAATTCTTAAAGGAATGGCTCAAAGCATAGGTTTTCCATATAATGCATCATGGCTGAACGCAGTTGTTCCATGTCCGGATGAGTTTATGGCAACTAAGTTAGCTATAAAAAAATCTACAGATTGGAAAGCTGAAAAAGAATGGAGAATGTTTTATTTAACAGATAATACTTTATTGGCCAACGAAGAACATTCTTGCGTTATTCAAAAACCAAGTGGGGTATACTTAGGGCGTAAAATTAGTAAGATAAATCAGAAAATTATTGTAGATATGGCAAAAGAAAAAGGAATTCCTGTGTATAAAATGGATTTCAATGAGGACTCAAGAAATTACAAATTGAAAAAATATAGGCTAATATAAAAAAGCTAAGCAACTGTACCCTATAAAATGGGAGAAGTTAAGAGTAACTGCCATAAAAATACATCTTTTTGACGAGAAATGCTATATCTAATGACAGATAATAATAGCGTAGAAAATAGGAAAAGAAAAGCTTACAAGATAAAAATAACTTGACATTTTATAATCCAAAAACTATATTATAAAAAGGAAATATTGAATACTAGAAAATAAGTGTTTAATGCTTATACATTTTGCGATAAAGTTACATCTAAGAAAGATGTAAAAATATCTTTAAAATCCTATTTTATAAGGAAGAAGTATAAATCTTTAGGATCCTTATATCTTGGTTTATCTCCAAATCCAATTATTTCCATATTAAATCTAATATATTGTAAATTTGCGGATAAGGGTGTTTTATATATAAAATGGAAAGGAGACGAACGATGAAAATTTTTTCATTTTTTGCGGGCTGTGGATTTCTCGATCTAGGATTTGAACAGAATGGTTTTGATATTGTATTTGTTAATGAATATAATCCAGAATTTATGAGAGCGTACAGATATGCAAGAGAGTACATGCATGTTAATATTCAAGAACCTCAGTGTGGGTATTATCAAGGTGATGTTAATGATTTCTTGAATGATATTAATATGCAGAATAATATGAGGCAGGACATGCAAGAATATAGAAATCATGGGGAATGGGTAGGCTTTATCGGCGGGCCCCCATGTCCGGATTTCTCGGTAGCAGGACGTCAAAGAGGAAGAGATGGAGATAATGGACGACTTTCACAATCATATGTAGATTTGATTATAAGAATGCATCCGGATTTCTTTTTATTTGAAAATGTAAAAGGACTCTGGCAGACGAAAAGGCATAGAGCATTTTATGAAGAATTAAAAACATCTTTACAAAATGCCGGATATAAAACAACTGAACGCTTAACAAATGCATTAGAATTTGGAGCGCCACAAGATAGAGATAGAATACTATTATTTGGTGTAAGTCAGAATATTTTACATCCAATTAATTATCAAGGAAATGATCTGAATAATTTTAATTGGGGACAATATCAGCAATATGACCTTTGGAATATAAAAAAAGAGATTCCATGGCCAGGAACAGAAACATTCCAAGAAGGAAAGGTTACGCAGCCACCAGAGGGAATTCCAGTGCAGCTGACAGTTCAACAGTGGTTTGATCAAAATAATGTGACAGAGCATCCAAATGCAAATGATTATTTCAAGCCGAGAGCAGGCTTAGCTAAAATGCAGACGATTGACGAGGGGGATGTTGGAAGAAAATCGTATAAAAGAATTCATAGGTGGAGATATTCCCCAACAGCAGCTTATGGAAATAATGAAGTGCATTTACATCCGTACCATGCAAGAAGGATGTCAGCAGCGGAAACTTTGGCAATTCAAACGTTACCAGCAGACTTTACACTGCCACCAGATATGAGTCTGTCGAATATGTTTAAGACCATAGGTAATGGTGTACCGTATGTTTTAGCAAGTGGAATAGCACAGACTATTAGAGATTATTTAAATGCAAATGCTATACAAAATGTAAATGGAAATCAGATCTATCAATTGATAGATTTGTCAAATGTTTAAAAATAAGGTGCCACATAACATCCACTTTGATGGTTGTGTGACACCTTATTTAGATTATGAATTTAAGTCTTCACAAAATGTTTCAATAAATGCGGCCTGGACGCCTTTTAGTTTTCTTTCTTGGCAAAGTCCTAACAATTCACTGACAGAAGAATAGGAAAGATATAGTGCATGCAATTCTTTAAATTCTGGTCTATTAACTTCTCTGAATACTTTATCTCTGAGGTCATCAGGTGCAACAATAATAAAACGCATATCGCTAAGTGATGGCATATGTTTTTTGAAAGAAAGCATTCGATTTAAACCGCTGGTTACACCTGTTGAATTTTCAACTTCAAATATAGCAGGGATGCTTTTGTTTCCAATCCACATTGCGTCAATTAAACTACCTGCTCTTGCAGCACCGTCCATAATATTTATAAGAGGTACATCATTTAAAGATGTGACCATATTACTTTGAGCAGAAAGAAATTTGCCTTTATATTTGGCTCCCTGGTCATTTTTTGCAATGTAAGTATTTAGGAAAAGTGCGCGACCAATTTCATATATGGCCATTTGCATACGAAGGTGAATTCTGCCTTCTTCAGAATCTATTTTTCCGGATTTTATTAGGGCTTGAGGGAGCTCGAGAGCATCATAAATTACACTTTTAGATGGAAGTTCACTTATTTCGAGTCCAGTGACCTTTTTTTCCATAAGTATTCCAAGAGCATGTGGTTCGTCTGGAATCCAGATAACATGCTTATGGCCGCGTTTGGTTTTGGGCTTTCCGTTAATATTTTCAATTCTGCCAGGAAAACAATAATAAAATTGCGGGGTATGGCATAATAGTGTTTCTAACGCTGAACGAGTATTATATGAAGCTCCAAGCAATCTGTCTATATTAATTGGCATTTGGGGAGTAATGGCATTTGCAACTCGTGATAACATTTGAGTGGAAATGGACTCAATTTTTGCTTGCTTCTGGATTTCGCCTTTTGAGGGATCCCATCTCTGAATAGAAATTGGACCACATGCTCCTTCAATATCGGTTATGGAAACTAAAGTCTTAGTTGCCTTGTGGATATAGCCAAATCCCTGATTTTTCGGTAAAGATTTAAGGGCATTAACAAGTATTTCAATAGACATATTTGTAGTTGTAGTCATAACGTTTTATCCTTTGTGTAATTCGTGAGATTTATAAGCTGATGTTATTATAATTTTAGGAGTTACGCAAGAAAAATTATTGAAAATATACAAAAATAATTATAAATTTAATGAAAATATACCTAGAATATGAATTGATTTTTGTCGGTTTTACTTGCTTGCAATATTAATTAATGTTGTTTTGCTGGTTAAATTGAGTATAATATAAACAAGTATAGTAATTGATAATAATGTGATATTTACAGGATGAGATTATGGATAAGTTGACACCTGAACAGCGTAGAAAAAATATGCAGAGTATAAAGGGAAAAAATACGAGCATTGAACGGATATTAAGAAAGGCTTTATGGAATAAAGGATACCACTATAGAAAAAATTATAAAGTCCTTCCTGGAAAACCAGATATTGCATTGACAAAATATAAAATTGCAATTTTTTGTGATGGAGAGTTCTTTCATGGAAAAGACTGGGAAGTTTTGAAGCCACGTCTTGAAAATGGAAAAAATAGTGAATATTGGATAACAAAAATCTCCAGAAACCGGGAACGTGATAATGAAATTAATAAGAAACTTTTATTTATGGGGTGGACTGTGATTAGATTCTGGGGAAAGGACATTAAAAAAAATACGGATGAATGTATTCAGGTCATAGAAGAGACAATATTTGATTTGAAAGTATCTGAAAAGTTTGATGAAGGAAATTTATAATCGTATAGTGTACAGATGAGGTGAAGCATGTGAATGAGTATGTTCTTATGACATATTATATAAAATATTTAAAAGAAATAAGAAAAGTGTCTGATTCAACGATTAAACATTATTTGCAAGCGTTGAAGTCTATTTCAAAATTTCTTGTTGAAAAAAAGAAAATAAAACAGTCAATATATGAGATTAAAGATATTGATGATTTAGTGGTAGTAAAAGAATATCTGTATAAGGATCCTGACTTTGTTGATTTGGATACACGCGGACATCGAATGTACAGCGTTGGTTTTAATCATTATTTCAGATTTGCTAATGGCGATGGATTTGAAAATATTCATGAGCAGATAAAAAGCATGGATATTGAAATTCCAATTGCGAATAAACAGATTGTTACTATAAATACGTGGAAAAGATCTTCTATAATAAAAATGCAATCTATAGAATCAGCTGGATATAAATGTGAAATAAATTCAAACCATAAAACTTTTACTGCAAAAAGAACAGGAAAACCATATATGGAAGGACATCATGCTTTGCCAATGAAGTACCAGAACAGATTCCAAAATAGTTTGGATATTTATGCTAATGTAATTTGTTTATGTCCAACATGCCATAGGCGATTACATTATGGTGTTGAATCTGAAAAAATGAATGTTGTAGATAAAATATATTATGATAGGTCTGATCGGTTAGCTGCAAGTGGTATAAAAATTGGAAAAGAGGAATTTGAAAGTTTAATAAAATAGTATTTTTAGACAAAGGCAGTATAATTAAAATATTCTATTTACGGTATTAGTGGATTATTGAAAGGTATTCATATAAATTTGTTTTTTGAAAGATAAAAAAGTTCTGTATTTATAGACGTGTGCCCAATATTTTTATGTAGTGATAAAAATATTTTGTTTGGAATGAAATTTTTATAATACTGCTAAAGTAGTTGTAGCTGAGGTAACTAAATATAAAAAAGGTTTAAGAACAATCTGATATGAGTTGACATATTAGATTGTTCTTTTGAAAATAAATTAACAAAATAAAAGAAATATCAAAATAAACTTGACAAAATAAGCGATTTATGTAAAAATACGAATAGAAAATCTCTTATGGAGGTAAATGAATTAATGACAATAAGCGACAATCTTATGACTACGATGACAATGATCGGAAAAGCAATTGAAAAAGGTGCAGTTGAAGATGTCAGATCATACTTTCAAAATTGTAATACGATTACTACAAATGGAATGCCAGGCGTAAGGGCAGACAAAGTTAATACGAATCTGAGTAAAATGGTGGTTTCTGAAGATGTGAAAATTAAGGTGTTTAGTAGGAGTTCGTGGAAGGGGGTTCTGGTAGTAGACAATGGGAATAAAGCGTTGTTTTCTGTCTGTACCAAAAACACCCTTAATAGGATTATCAAAAATAGAGCTAGGAGAAGTCCTCATTATGCACAGACGATGGTCAATACAATCAATAAAGATGAGGTTGCAGAAGTAAAACAGATGACTATTGCTGATTATGATCCAACATTTACATCGGCATTTAGCGAGGAGGACTTTGAAAAAGATTTTTTCTCAATAATGGAAGAGGCTGTATGCGAATATGAAGGTTATCGTTTTTGGATAGTTTCATATGAAGTTGAGAAATTTGTAATGAAAAGCTTATCGGCAGTTTTGATGGACAAAGATTTTGATAAAGTTCAAGAAATATCGATACTTGAAGCATTAAAACCAAACTTTGGGGAATTAACAGCAGTAGAGCCAAAACCAGAAGAGAAAAGAGATGTGCGTAGCTTACTCTCTGTTAAAGCAAAAATACCTGCAAGCAAATCTACTGAACCAAAAAAACGTACTGAAATATTGCCGAAGTCTGTAGAGGAGAATAAGGAAGCATAAGTTCTTCGACAATAAGTTATTAAATAAAATTATGTTTCCTGTACAGATATGAATGTACAAAAATTTAATGGTCAAAGATTAAAAGAGGCTTTACAATTTAGGGGAAAAAAAATGACAGAGCTTGCTGATGAAACTGGCATCAGCAAGCAATCATTGTCTCTTTATGCAAATGCTGGAAATAAGCCTCCCTTTGAGAATGTTGAAAAAATTGCAAGAACATTAGACTTTCCGGTTGATTTTTTTACATCTGAGGATTTATGTACTGTATCGACGGGAAATACGTATTTTAGATCTCAGGCATCAGCAACTAAAAAATCTCGAAATGCACAGAAAATAAAGCTGGAATACGTATCTAAAATGTATGAAGTGATTTTAAATTATGTGAATGTTCCAGAACTAAATCTTCCAGATACGACAGGGATCGATATACCTGAAGATATTATTAATGTAGATTCTGAGCAAGCAATTAATGAAATTGAAAAATTGGCTATGTTAATTCGTGAATTTTGGGATCTAGGAAGCGGACCTATAGATAATTTACAGTATGCACTGCAGTCTAATGGAATAATTGTGACAGGATTTAGAAATGTAGACAGTGATATAGATGCATTTAGCCAGCAGATTAAAATAGATGGAAAAACAATTTATATAATTGCATTGGCAATTGGTTCAAAACCAATTGAAAGGCTTCGATTTGATATGGCTCATGAATTAGGACATATATTGTTGCACACTTGGGGAGAGGATAACGAAGAAATATCAAGGGATGAGTTTAATGCAAGAGAAAAACAAGCTAATATGTTTGCCAGTGCATTACTGCTTCCTAAAAAGTCTTTTTCGAAGTCTGTTTCTGCCTATCCAACAAATATAGATTACTATTTTGCTTTAAAGAAAAAATGGAAAGTGTCTATGCAGGCAATGATGTATAGGGCAAGACAACTGGATATTATCTCAGCAAATCAGTTTCAGTATATGATGCGTATAATGTCGAAGAATGGATATAGGCTACATGAGCCTGGAGATAAACCGGGAGAAATTGGAGATACAATTTTTCAAGCTGCATTAGACATGTTGTTTGAAGGTGGATATCTTACTGTAAGTGAGTTATTAAGGGAATTTGGAAGATATGGAATTTATCTTTCCCAACATGACTTGGAGAATCTTATGTATCTTAGAGAAGGAACGTTGTATCAGGAATCAAAAGTGATACCGTTTATGACAATTAAGAAAGATACAGAATAACAATTCACCTGATAAGGTAAGAAAGTATTCGCTTTATCAGGTGTTTTATTGATAAAAGAGGAAATTTGTCATAGATATTGCGAAATAAATACATACAGTAGCATTAATAATATTGTAATTAATGATAGCTTTTTGATGATTGGATCAGTTTGATTTTATAATTGTAGGATATATATTTTGAACTTAATTAAAAGAATCTATGATAGAGTTGGGGATGAACATTTGAGTGGTATATGGTAGGAGAAATGCCATTTTGGAGAGGGGATATTAGAGCAGCATAAGGAGTGATGGTACTGGAAATATAGGTATGCAGTACAAAAAATGTTTATAGTATATTTGGAAAAAACTAAATATCATAACAATAAAACACTATATATAGACGACGGTAAAATATAAGACACAATATATTGCAAAGAAAACGTTGACTTGATCGTACGTTTGTTCTATAATATCTTTTGGAACTATCAATTCTTCTCTTTTTTCTACGGAGGAATTAAACGTGTCAATAAAGAAAACATCTAATAATCTAATTTTACACAAAAGAGATCTGGTATTGTTAAAGCGAAGTGAAGAGGCGAAAAATATAGAAATATATGGTAATATGTATGAATGTTTAAAAACATATAATACTTTGTCGGCAGCTCAGTTAAAGGAAGATATAGCTTTTGAGGGTGCGATTGTATAAAGACAACATTGAGGTTTTAAAAGAAAGTTCCCGATAA
>ERZ1106915.1320-NODE-1320-length-21939-cov-5.176750_pt1 | contig 21939 bp, 17 predicted proteins | sample MGYA00403653_ERZ1106915 | MGnify/ENA primary metagenome ERZ1106915 (study PRJEB35170, sample SAMEA104062404) | human gut metagenome | biome: human gut; feature: human-associated habitat; material: faeces | place: Denmark | collected 2012-06-06 ... | reverse complement strand
GAAGAGCTAAGTTATTCTACTTAAGAGACAGAGTAGGTAAGGCAGCTAAGGTTAAAGAGCTTGTAAAGTAATATAACTTTATATGTAATATGACCATAGAGGGAATGTCATTGTGGCATTCCCTTTTCTTCGATTAAGAAAAAAATAAACAGATTGAGGTGTCTATGGCTGAGTTTGAAGTTTATCGCAGAGAGAAAAAGTATCATGTACATGAGATAATTCTTAAATGGATAGTTGATATAACAATGGTAGTGTGTCTGTCGTTCATTCTTGCCACGTATATGCTTGGAAAGACGACAGTTGTAGGACATTCGATGGAGCCTACGTTAGAAAATGATGACAGTCTGCTGGTGGATAAGGTTAGTTATTGTTTCGGGCAGCCTAAGCGCTACGATGTGATTGTTTTTGAACCGGCAATAGCTAATGTGTCAAAATATTATGTCAAGCGGATTATAGGACTGCCGGGTGAGACTGTACAGATAGTGGATGGAGAAGTGTATATTGACGGAAGTCCGCTTAAGGATGATGTGATATATGGTTTTTCATTGGAGGATGATGACGGAAATCCGATTGAGCCGGAGAAGATATACAACGCAGGACTGGCATCTGAGCCAATCACGCTTGGCTATGATGAATATTTTGTGCTTGGAGATAACAGAAATAACAGCGAGGACAGCCGCTTTTCAAATGTAGGGAATGTTAAATATTCGTCAATCATAGGACGCATATGGGCTGTCTCGTCACCTTTTGGCAGGATGGGACTTGTAAAATAGATTATAAAATGAGATTTTGGAGGTATTGATGAATATACAGTGGTATCCGGGTCATATGACCAAGGCTAAGAGAATGATGCAGGAGGATATAAAGCTTATTGATTTGGTAATTGAGCTTGTGGATGCAAGACTTCCGCTGTCGAGCCGCAATCCGGACATAGATGAGCTTGGTAAAAATAAAGCAAGGCTTATACTCCTTAACAAGCATGACCTTGCCGATGAGAAAGTTAATGATGCATGGGTTGAATATTTTAAAGCGAAGGGTATCCATGCTGTTAAGATAAATGCTAAGAACGGAAGCGGTCTTAAGTCAATTCAGGGTGTCATAAATGAGGCATGTAAGGAGAAGATTGAGCGCGACAGAAAAAGAGGAATATTAAACCGCCCGATACGCGCGATGGTGGTAGGTATCCCTAATGTGGGTAAGTCAACCTTTATAAATGCCTATGCCGGACGCAACTGTGCCAAGACTGGCAATATGCCGGGGGTTACGAAGGGAAAGCAGTGGATAAGGCTCAATAAGAATGTCGAGCTTCTTGATACACCGGGAATCCTTTGGCCGAAGTTTTCGGATGAACAGGTCGGAATAAGGCTTGCGCTTGTAGGCTCGATAAATGACCAGATTATCAATATGACTGAGCTGTCATACGAACTCATCAAATTTATGAGTGGGACTTATGCAGGCAGATTAACAGACAGATATGGTGTTGATGAGAGTAAGGAACCGCATGAGGTGCTTAGGGATATTGCTGTTGCGAGAGCGTGCATGAAAAAGGGAGGAGAGCCTGACGAGGAGAAGGCTATAAAGCTTCTTTTTGACGATTTCAGAAGCGGAAAGCTCGGAAGAGTATCACTTGAAAGACCTGGACAGCAGAATAATTAGCATTAGTGCGAAAACAAATTGCTTTGATGGCAGATGAGAAATCGCCTACGCAGATTTCTCATCGCCTCCTCGAGATAAAACGCTCGAAAATGAGGAATAGTGTGAAAAATGTTCAGAGATGAGGAATATCATGGAAGAAAAAATCAGTGCAGTTAAAAAAAGGTTTGAAGATGCCGATGAAAATACTGTAAAGGAATTGATTGCAGAGTATGCGGCTTCTGATAAAGCCGGAATTATAAAGCTCGTTGAGAAATACAGAAAACAGCTTGATATGCTTCAGGCGGAGCGCGAACGCGTTGAGAACATGCTTGCATTTGAAAAGGAATACAGCATGTATTCAAATATATGCGGTATAGATGAGGCAGGACGTGGTCCGCTTGCAGGTCCAGTAGTTGCTGCAGCCGTTATACTTCCTAAGGATGCGAGGCTTCTGTATGTCAATGACTCTAAGCAGCTCTCGGAAAAGAAGAGAGAGGAGCTTTATGATGTCATAATGAGAGAAGCTGTAAGCGTTGGTGTCGGTATAGCATCGCCAGAGAGAATAGATGAGATTAATATCCTTCAGGCAGACTATGAAGCAATGCGTGATGCGGTGTCGCAGCTTACGCCGCAGCCGGATTTGCTTTTAAATGATGCGGTTATCATACCACAGCTTACTATGAAGCAGATTTCAATTATCAAAGGTGATGCTAAGAGCCTTTCGATTGCGTCAGCTAGTATAATTGCAAAGGTAACAAGGGACAGGCTCATGTATGAATATGACAAGATGTATCCTGAATATGACTTTGCGTCTAACAAAGGCTACGGCTCTAAGGCTCATATTGCGGCAATCAAGGAGCATGGGGCATGTCCGATACATAGAAAGACTTTTATAAAGAATTTTATAGAAGAAACAGAAGAATAAAAGAAAACTCATTGCCTTTATTTTATTTTAATAAGAAACGGATTGCGAATATCATAGATATCATAGAGGTCAAAATACCTTTTGGTCTCTATATAATAGTAGTTAAATCAGACCGGTTTCATAATAAATTATATCAGGTAAAATGCGGAGGTGTGCTATGAATATAAATATGGGTCACATGGCTAATGGAAATACATCAATCAATATCAATGTACATCCGAATATACATAGTGCGCAGCCCACAGTGACGGTAAACGGTTCGCAGCAGACTAATCAGGCACTTACGATTCTTCGTTCACTTGCAAGCGGTGCGACCTTTTCAGCCAATATAACGGATGTTAACGGTGAACAGGTGACAATAACGCTCGATGGAGGACAGTCGTTTACAGCGACACTGCTTAACAGCTCGGCTTACAATATCGGTGACAGGGCAAGCTTTATTTTGCAGGATAATACAGGTGACAGCATAGTTCTTAAGGCTATGACAATGCAGGAGACGGCATTTGAGACAGCGATGGTCAACAGATCGCTTAATGCTGCCGGAATTGCTCCGACAATAAGAAACCGTGAAATGGTTCTTGAGCTTATGCACAATGGCATGCCTATAGGACGTGATGCACTTCTTGATATGGTGAAGGAAATATCGCTTCATCAGGATGCCGACATAAGTGACATAATTGCTCTAAAGAGAATGGGTATTGAGATTACGGATGAGAATCTGAGCGCATACAGGAATTATAAGGAATATAATGGTGCGATGCAGGCAGATATTTTAGAGCTTGGGGAGAAATTGTCCGCCTCGGTTAATACAGGAAAAGATTTGTCGGATATAGTGAAGCTTGTTGCCGATGACATTTTACATGCTTTAGACGGCTCGGAATCAAAGGATGTCAATGGGAAAATAAGCGATGACGCTAACGGTAATAACGCAGATGGTAAAAATACTAACGATATAAATAGCAATGATAAGAATATTGATGGCAATGGAAGCAATGAGTCTTTGATTGACAAAACTCAGCCTGAGAGCACTGCCGATGCAGTGCAGAAGAAAATGATGGATGATGTCAGAAATACACTTGGAAAGCTTGTTGATAACTATAATGCCCTGACAGGAAAGAATATAAAGCTGCCGGGCGGAATTGTGCAGTCCGATAAGCTTGCAGATTTTTTGAATGACTTAGCGAAGCTGACACAGGAGTTTGAGAACGAGCCGGTGCTTAAGGATAAGATGCACAGCCTGTTAAAGGGGGATAAGGTATCCAAGCTTTTAAATGAACTTGTCCGTGACAGCTTCAGCATGAAAATGACGGATACGGCGGATTGTGAAGCAGTGAAGGAGCATATTGCAAAAACGCTTGGCAGGCTTAATTCCATCTCTGAATATGCAGCATCAAACCAGAATACAGTGCTTGCTGACTCTGCGTCACAGATGAATAATAATATGGAATTTTTAAACAACATGAACCAGTTCATGGCTGCTGTACAGGTACCGATTAAAAATATCGGCGAGCATGGGGACGGTGAATTGTATGTGTATCGCAGGAACAGAGGAAAAGACAGTGATGATGATACTGTAAAGGCATTTCTGCATCTTGACATGGAACATCTTGGGGTGCTTGATATATATGTGACTCTTAAAGGCAGCAGTGTGTCAACCAACTTTAAGGTCGAGGATGAAAATGTACTCGATTTCCTTGAAGCTAATATGGAACAGCTTACAAAAAAGCTTAATGATGACGGATATAATGTTTCAGTAAATATATCAGAAAAAGAGGATGGAACAGGCTTTGACTTTACAAGAGAGGTACTTGCTCCAGCACTTCCTGTAAATGATGTTAAGCGCTTCAGGTTTGACATGAAAGCCTAGAAAATATGTCGTGGAGATGAGGTGTCAGCATGAGTGAAAAGGATGATTTCAGAAACAGACAGGCGATAGCACTTACCTACGAACCGGGTACAACAGCACCTGCCATTGTTGCAGCCGGAAGAGGATATGTGGCAGATAAGATTATTGAGACAGCCAAGGAAAACGATGTACCGCTGTATGAGGACAGTGAGCTGTCAGATACTCTTATGCGCCTTGAAATCGGTGATACGATTCCGCCGGAGCTGTATAAAGTTGTGGCAGATATACTTATCTTTGTAGACAGTATGGATAAGATAAAAGGAAAACTAGATTCGGCAAAAAGAAAACAGTAAGAGGAATATATTATGGCAAAGGATATGACAAAAGGCAGAATAATGCCACAGATGACAGCATTTGCGATACCGCTTATACTCGGAAATCTGTTTCAGATTTTATATAATGCTACGGATTCTATAATTGTTGGACAGTTTGTGGGGGATGGAGCATTGGCTGCGGTGGGTACTGCCGGCCCTATAATGAATATGGCTATACTTTTTATCAGTGGTATGTGCATGGGTGCGGGTATACTTATGAGTACCTTGTACGGTGCCAAGGATATGAAGAATCTTGAGAAACAGATAAGTACTACTCTTATAGGTGGATTGATTTTCTCAATGCTTATAGCATTTTTCATGATTGTTCTGGCTGTGCCGATATTGCGGCTTATAAATTCGCCGGAGGAGATAATAGGAAGTGCGGCAATATATTTAAGAGTTGTGTTTCTTGGACTTATTTTTACTTTTGTATATAATTTTCTTGCGAATACACTAAGAGCTCTCGGTGACAGCAAGACACCTCTTTATTTTCTGGTTATAAGCGCATTTTTAAATGTTGCCGGGGATTTGCTTTTTGTTGTGACATTAAGACTTGGAGTTATGGGAAGTGCGATTGCAACAGTTCTGTCTGAAGCGCTGTGCTGTATATGCTGCGCTGCATATGTCAAGCTCAAGGTTCCGATGCTGTGCCTTGGAAAAAAATGGTTTGTATTTGAGAGAAGAATTCTCTGGAGAACATTTTCGTATGGTATAACAAGCGCTTTGCAGCAGATGTGCGTCCAGCTCGGAAAAATTCTTGTGCAGGCAATAATAAATGTGCAGGGTGTTGCGTTCATTGCAGCATTTACGGCAATTAACCGTGTGGATGATTTTGTCCTGTCACCGGAGGGAAACATAGCTCATGCTACTACAACCTTTATCGCACAGAATAGAGGAGCCGGAGATGTTGGGCGTGTCAAAAAAGGCTACAGATGCGGTATCATAATGGAGATAATATTCTCTGCTGCAGTGAGCGTTGCCGTATATTTTTTGGCACAGCCGCTCATGAGATTATTTGTGACTGAGGACAGTGCGGAGGTTGTAGCTTTAGGTGTCTCATATCTTAAAATAATAGCATTTATGTACATAATGCCGGCACTGACTAATATTGTGCAGGGCTTCTTTAGAGGCATGGGAGATCTGAAGGTTACGCTTATAAGTACAATAACCAATATGGGTGTGCGTGTAATAGCTGCTCATATCCTTATAAGCATGATGGGCAAAGGCTTTTATGCACTTGCATGGTCTAATTTCTGGGGCTGGGTTTTTATGCTGTTGTTAGAAGTTCCACTGCTTGTACGCAATATGGTGAAGCTTGGAAGAGGGGAGCTGTAGATTGGATAAAAGAAGAATCGGGTGCATGTATGAGGATATTGCATGTAGGTATCTTGTCGGCAAAGGGTATGAGATATTTGAGCGGAATTATCAAAACAAGCTTGGAGAGATAGACATTATTGCAGGAAGTCCTGAAAAAATCTTAGTGTACTGCGAAGTAAAATACAGAAGCAGTGGTGAATACGGAACACCGTTTGAAGCGGTTGGATATGGAAAGAGACGGAAAATATGCAGGGCAGCATCACTGCACTTTGCAATGCATCATTACAGCGATGATACTATATGCCGTTTTGATGTCATAGGTATATATGGGGATGGAAATATAGAGCATATAGAGAATGCATTTGATATGTGCAGATAGGGAAGCCTTGTGCTTCCTTTTTGATTATGGAAGGTTATAATATTTTTATTGATTTTTAATTTGTAATCATTATATTGACAGGTTTATAATACATTTGCACTATATATTTTAGATATAAAGGAGAAGAAGCACAAATGAGCAAGAAAATGAAGGAAAAAGAAGATGAGAGCTTCATGATTAAAGTTGCAACCTTCATCGTTGATAGGAGAAATCTTTTCTTCCTGATATTTGGTATTGCGATTATCTTTTCATTGTTTTCAAGCAGCTGGGTGAAAGTGGAAAATGCACTTTCGGCATACCTGCCTGAATCCACAGAGACCAGCAAGGGACTTAGCCGAATGGAGGATGAGTTTATAACATATGGCTCGGCTAAGATAATGGTGACGAATGTTACATATGAAACAGCATGTGAGATATCTGACATGATAGAGGATATGGATTCTGTTGTCATGCTTACATTTGATGAGACGACAGATCATTATAATAATTTCTCAGCCCTGTATGACGTGACATTTAACTATCCTGAGACGGATGATAGGGCTCTTGACGCACTTGCAGAGCTTGAAGATAAGCTTTCGGGATATGATATATACGTATCTACGACAATGGGAGATGCATCGGCTGAGCAGATTGCAAGTGAGATGTCTGTTATAACAGTGCTTGTTGCCGTTATCGTTGTTACAGTTCTTTTAATCACTTCGCAGACATGGGCGGAGGTGCCGGTTCTGCTTCTTACATTTGTAGCTTCGATGCTTATAACTAACGGTACGAATTTTGTTATGGGAACAATTTCATTCGTGTCTAATTCCGTAACAGTCGTACTACAGCTTGCATTGTCAATCGATTATGCGATTATATTCTGTAACAGATATAAGGAAGAGCATGAGAAGCTTCCGACAAGAGAGGCGGATATTGTAGCACTCAGCAAGGCTATTCCTGAGATTGCATCAAGCTCGCTTACGACAATAGGCGGCCTTGTTGCAATGATGTTCATGCAGTTTGGTATAGGCAGGGATATGGCACTGTGTCTTATAAGAGCTATCTTCTTAAGCCTTCTCTCAGTATTTCTTCTCATGCCGGGACTTTTAATGATTTTTGGCAGGCTGATGGATAAGACAAAGCATAAGAGCTTTATTCCAAAGATTCCTTTTGTCGGAAAATTCGCTTACAGGACAAGATATGTGATGCCTGTTATTTTTGTAGGACTTATTGTTGTGGCATATTTTATTTCATCGAAATGTCCTTATGTATATGGCTATTCACAGATTGAGACACCTATTAAGGGTGATTCGCAGATTGTAGATGAGATGATTGAGGAGAGCTTCGGCTCATCGAACATGGTTGCATTAACGATACCCGCCGGAAGCTATGATAAGGAGGCCAGACTTATCAATGACCTTGAAGCATGCAGTGAGGTTGACTCATGCATGGGGCTTGCAAATACAGAGGCGATGGATGGTTACATGCTTGCGGATAAGCTCACGATAAGAGAGTTTTCAGAGCTTTTAGAGCTTGACTACGAGGTTGCGGAGCTATTATATATGGCTTATGCTGTCAATGATGAAAACTATGCCAAGCTTGTGAATGGTCTGTCAAATTACAGTGTACCTCTTATAGATATGATAATGTTCCTTTATGACGAGGTAGATGAAGGATATGTGACATTAGATGATGCTCTTATGGATACACTTGAAAATGCACATACACTTATGAAGGTTGCAAAGGATCAGCTTCAGGGAGAAAATTACAGCCGTATCTTGGTATATCTTAATCTTCCTGAGGAAGGTGATGAGACATTCGCATTTCTTGACAAGATGCACGATATGGCAGGAGTGTACTATCCGGAGGATGAAGTGCTTGTTCCGGGAGAATCTATGAGCCAGTATGACTTATATAAGACATTCCAGGTTGATAATACTGTTGTTAATGTTGTCTCAATTCTTGCTGTTCTTGTCGTGCTTTTGTTCACGTTCAAATCAGCCGGAATGCCTGTACTTCTTATTCTTGTAATTCAGGGAGCTATATGGATTAACTTTTCATTTCCGGCATTGCAGAGTAAAAATCTTTTCTTTATGAGTTATCTTATCGTAAGTTCAATCCAGATGGGTGCCAACATCGACTATGCGATAGTTATTTCAGGACGTTATATGGAGCTTAAGGATAAGATGAGCAAGGAACAGGCAATTATTGAGACTATGAACTTCGCATTTCCGACTATTGTTACGTCAGGAACCATGCTTGCACTTGCAGGAATACTTATCGGCCGGATGTCATCTGATGGTGCGATTTGCGGAATCGGACAGTGTCTTGGACGAGGAACAATTATATCTATTATTATAGTTATGTTTGCATTGCCACAGATTCTTCTTCTTGGAGAGAAGGTCATTGAAAAGACATCATTTGCTGTATCGATACCTCTTAAAATGGAAAAGACAACAGGTCTTATCCGTGTTGACGGAATAGTGAGTGGTCAGGTTGAGGGCAGTATTGTCGGTGAGATGCATGGATTCATAAGAGGAAATGCAAATCTGTTCGTAAGTGCAGGCAATATAGAGCAGAAGCAGGAGGATGATACAAGGCAGGAGGCACAGAATGAAGATGAAAAGCAGGAATAGAATTAAAACCATATTAAAAAGGCTTGGATTATATGCTCTTGCAACAGTGTTGGCAGCCGGGAGTGCTCCATATATGAGTGTATTTACTGTATATGCCCAGGATGAAGTGCAGGATGAAAATGGGGAAAATCAGGATAATACAGAGACAATATACATATCAACTGTTGATGATTTTTTAGAGCTTTCAGCTAACTGTTATATAGATTCATGGTCAATGAATAAGAGAGTTGAGCTTATGAATGACCTTGATTTCACAGGCAGAGAGCTGGTTATGGTTCCTGTATTTGACGGATATTTTGACGGTAACGGATATACGATATCGGGAATTGATTTTACAGGAGAGGGATATGTGACAGCTTTGTTCAGATATGTCGAGGAACAGGGTGTTATTGACAGCCTTAACGTAAAAGGAAATATAACCGCACTTGATGAGCAGGAGTGTGTCGGAGGAATTGTAGGCAGCAACTATGGAACAATCAAGAACTGTACATTTGAAGGTACGGTCAACGGAAAAAAAACTATAGGCGGCATAGCGGCTTTCAATAAGAGCACCGGAATTATAAAAAGGTGCAGTGTGAGCGGAAGAATAACAGGCTCATACTATACAGGCGGAATTACAGGAATAAATCATGGAATAATAACCAACTGTACCAACAACGCAGGAGTGAATGATGACAGTGCATGGGTAGAATATGAGGATGAGAACAGCTCTAACCTTATAGGAAGTCTTACAGACGATGATAAGACCAGCATAAGAAGCGGTGTTGACGCAGGTGGAATTTCGGGATTTTCAGATGGAATTATTGCATCAAGCAATAATACAGGACAGATAGGATATGAGCATGTCGGGTATAATATCGGCGGAATTGCCGGAAGACAGTCGGGAATTGTAACGGCGAGTGTCAACACAGGAAAGGTATACGGACGAAAGGATGTCGGAGGAATAGTCGGTCAGATGGAGCCTTATATAGAGGTTGTTGAGGCAGAAAAAATAAGAAGCTCGGTCGACGAACTCCATGACTTAATCAATAAAACATTTGATGATATGACGGACAGCAAAAACGCAATACATGATGACTTTGCTGACCTCATAACGAATGCCGACAAAGCTGTCGATACAGGACACATTATGGCAGATGAAGTATCTTCATTTGTAAACAGCAATCTTGATCAGATGGATATGATTGTCGAGAGGATAGAATATGTATCCGATTCCATGCCGGCAGTTATTGATTCCTTCACTGCTTCAATGGACAGCATGAATAAAATGGCAGAGTGGATAAAAAAACTGAGTGATGACATTGATATTTCAGGTCAGCTTAATGCTAACAGTGGTGACAAGGAAAAATATGATGCGGCTGTAAAGCAGATTGAGGATGCGATAGACAGATTTAATAATTCTGTCGGGAACGGCTCATGGCAGGATATAGATAAAATTCTTAAGGACAGTGACGGAAATTACAAGAGCTTTGATGAACTGACTGAGGATGATTTAAAGGCCGTAGTGGAGTCCGTAGTCGACATTTTAAAGAATGCAGAGGATATGTCAAATGCTGCCGGTGATGTTGCAGATGGAATTAACAAAATAGCGGATATATTGAAGCCATACTTCGAAAATGCAGGTGACGCTGCAGGTAAAGATATAGAGAATGCCGCAAATGAAGTGCAGAACGCTGTTACACATGCGAATGCTGCATTCAATGGAATAAAGAACATATTTACATATCTTAATGCGCAGTCTGATGTGCGTTTTACAAGGCTTTCGGCAGATTTTGATACACACAGGGATGAGCTGTATAACGAAGTAAAGAGCATATCGGCAGGAATTTCTAAGCTCAATGACGATGCATCAGTGCATTCGGATATTGTAAATCAGGATTTGCAGCAGATAAATGACAAAGTAAATGAGATATTTAATCTTATATTAGACAAGGTTGAAGCATATATTGAGCTTGACACGGAACAGATTTATGACGATGTGTCAGATGAGGAGATAAATGCTGAGACTACAGGAAGAGTTGACGGCTGTAACAATGTCGGAGATGTTTCGGCAGACATCAATGTCGGAGGAATTGCCGGTTCAATGGCTGTAGATAGTGATGACCTTGAAGATAATGCCGCAGGAAAGAAGGATATAAGTCTTGGAAGCCGTTACCTAACAAAATGTATTATAAATAACTGTAAGAATAATGGCTATATTACTTCTAAAAAGGATGGTGCAGGTGGTATCGCCGGCTATATGAAGCTTGGAATAATAAGACAGGCTAGATCATTCGGAAGTGTCAAGAGCAGTGAAGGCGGTTATGCAGGAGGTGTATGCGGACAGTCACTGTCGATGATAGTAGATTCATATGCACTCTGTTCGGTTTCGGCGAATAAGTATGTCGGAGGAATAGCCGGTTATGGAAATATCATAAGAGGATGCTATTCAATGGTCAACCTCGAAGCTGAATCCGGAAGAGTCGGAGCCATTGCGGGACAGACAACTGCCTACGAGGATGAGGAAAAGGAAAACGAAGATAATGTTACAGGCAATTTCTATGTCAACAATGGAATACATGGTATTGACGGCATAAGCTATACAGGGGTTGCTGAACCGATTGAATATGAGGATCTCCTTGAAGTACGCGGTATTCCTGTCGATTTTAAACAGCTTAAGGTGACATTCAGGGTTGACGATACTTATGTTGAGAGACAGACACTTGCATATGGAAAGCCATTGTCCGAGCTTAATTTCCCGGCAGCACCGGTAAAGGATGGCTATTATGTTGTGTGGCCTGATGTGTCAGACCAGATTATGACCGGAAACATTGTCATAAATGGCGAGTACAAGAATAATGTGACATCTGTTGCAAGCAGTGAGAAAGATGATAGCGGAAGAGCTTATGCAATCATATCGGATAATTTCACGGATAAGACAACGCTTACCGTGGCAAGCAGCAGGATGGAGCTTCCAGACGATGCTGATATGAAGGAAAATGTTGTATATGAGCTTTCGGTAAGCGATATTTCAAATGTAACAGCAGATGATATTACGGTAAGAATTTTAAACCCATATAAAAAAGCAAAGCTTTATGTATTTGACGGAAACAGCTGGGTTGAGCTTGAATACAACACAAAGGGAAGCTATGTTGAGACGACAATGCATGGAACGCAGGCACAGTTCTGTCTTGTAAATGAAGCTGTAGACCCGATGCTTTATATTATGATCGGAGCAGGAGCATTCACAGTAATTGCGCTGGTAGTTATGATAAAGCTTATACATGTGCGCAGGAAGAAAAGGAAATCAATGGCTGTGAAGAAGGAAGAGGAATAATACACATAAATCAGCATGATGAGGGTGGAATAATATGTATGATATAAAGTATCTTAATGAAGAAAAGACGACTTATACAGAAGAAAAACGCATAGATGAAGAAGACAGGGTGCGAGTAGTACCTATCATCAAATTCGAACCATACAGGGATGAAAAATGGTTGACGCATGGCTTTTCCACAAGGATTGGAGGCTTCAGCAGCGGGATATACAGCAGCATGAACTTAAGCTTCTCTCAAGGAGATGACGAAAGATTTGTAAGAAAAAACCATTATCTGATGGCAGATGCGTTCGGTGTTAAGCCTGACAATATTGTATATTCGCATCAGACGCATACAACCAACGTGCTCCGTGTTAATCCAGAGCATGCCGGAATGGGGCTTACAAAGGAAAGAAGCTTTCACGATGTAGATGGCTTCGTGACTGATGTGCCGGGGCTTATGCTTGTGACAGCCTATGCTGACTGCGTGCCGCTTTATTTTGCAGATTGCAGTCAGCATGTGATTGGGCTTTCGCATTCGGGATGGCGCGGTACAGTAAATAATATGGTACAGGCGACCATAGACAGGATGCGGATAGAGTTTGGCAGCAGACCGGAAGATATTGTGGCTTTTATAGGGCCATCCATATGCGCCGCATGCTATGAGGTCGGTGAGGATGTTGCTCAAAAATTTGCCGACACATATAAAGAGAATGCTGATAAGGTATTAAAATTAAAAAAAGAGACAGCAATGGAGAAAAAGTATTACCTTAATCTCCATGCTGCCAACAGGATAAATATGCTTCACGCAGGAATACCGCAGAGAAATGTACATGTCACGGATATATGTACATGCTGTAATCCTGATTTGCTTTTTTCACACCGCGCATCTAAAGGAAAGCGCGGAGGCTTGTGTGGCTATATGATGATAAATGAATGACCGCCTTTGTGTGGTCATTTATTTTTCTGCAAGCTCTTTCTCGTACTCAAGCTTCGTCTCTTCGTTGTAATTGTCAATAAGTTCATGGATTCTCTCGGTAGGGTCCATAAGTCCGCCGATTGATTTGTCATGATTGAGAGCATCTATAATCTTGGCAAGGAACTTGCTCATATCAGCTTCGATAAAATAAGGCTTTGCTTTGATATTGTCGCTTATATAGGTAAGATTTGTCGTGACAACACCGGATATATAGCCTTTATTATAATACTCGTCAAATTTCGCCATGCCGTCCGTGAAAAGACCGAATGTTGTGCAGACAAATACTCTGCGGCATCCGCGCTGCTTTAGGTTGGCTGCAGTATCAAGAATGCTCTCTCCGGATGAAATCATGTCATCTATTACCATGACATCTTTGCCTGTGACATCGCTTCCTAAAAATTCATGAGCCACAATAGGGTTCTTACCGTTTACTACATGTGCATAGTCACGTCTTTTATAGAACATACCAAGCTCTACACCAAGAACACTTGAAAAATATACTGCACGGCTCATTGCGCCTTCGTCAGGTGATATTATCATCAGATGATCTTTATCGATGGTGATATCCTTAAATTTTTTGGTGATTGCCTTTATGAACTGATAAGGCGGCTGGAAATTGTCAAAGCCGCGGAGCGGAATAGAGTTGTTAACTCTTGGGTCATGTGCATCAAAGGTGATAATATTGCTTACTCCCATCTTTGTGAGCTCCTGAAGTGCTAAAGCGGCATCAAGTGATTCAAGCTTAGAGCGCTTATGCTGTCTGCTCTCGTATAAAAAAGGCATGATTACGGTTATTCTCTTGCAGTGTGAACCTGCTGCCGCAATTATTCTTTTCAAATCCTGAAAATGATTGTCAGGTGACATATAATTGGTGTGTCCAAATACATTGTATGTGATGCTGTGATTGCATACATCAGTGAGAATATAGAGGTCGGTTCCTCTTACAGAGTCTAAAATCTGTCCCTTAGCTTCACCCGAACCGAATCTAGGGCATTTGCTGTCTATGATGTAGGAATCTTCAAGGTATCCATTGAATTCAATGCTTTCCTTGTGCTCGTTATGTGCGTCATTGCGGAACTGCACAATGTAGTCATCAACCTTTTTTCCGAGTGCGGCACAGCTCTCCATAACGATAAGCTTGAGTGGTGCTACAGGGATGGTGGTAAGTTCTTTTTCACTGCTCATGGGTATATCTGCCTTTCTTCAATTATTCTTAATTGTAATACAATATTCATAATAAGTTTATATTTCTTCATAGTCAAGAGAAAACCTTTACAAACTCAAAATTACTTGTTATGATGTAAACGATGTGTTTTTTTATAACGTAAAATCCCACTAATTTTTCTATAATTTATTTTTTTAAGAGGTGAAAGAAATTAATGAGTAAACCGATTGTTGCCATAGTTGGAAGGCCAAATGTTGGAAAGTCTACGCTGTTTAATGCACTTGCGGGACAGCAGATTTCTATAGTAAAAGACACTCCGGGTGTCACAAGAGACAGAATCTATGCGGACGTTGAGTGGCTCCGCTATAATTTTACCATGATTGATACAGGTGGTATTGAGCCTGACAGCAGGGATATCATTCTTGCACAGATGAGAGAGCAGGCACAGATTGCTATTGATACAGCCGATGTTATAATCTTTCTTGTGGATGTCAAGCAGGGGCTTGTCGATTCTGATTCTAAGGTTGCTGATATGTTAAGACGTTCAGGAAAGCCGGTAGTCCTTGTTGTGAATAAGGTCGATGATTTTAACAAGATGATGCCGGATGTATATGAATTTTATAATCTCGGCATCGGTGATCCTATGCCGATATCATCCGTAAACAGACTTGGCTTTGGCGATATGCTGGATGCCGTTACAGGTCATTTTACGGAAGAGATGTTAAGTGATACAGGGGATGAGCGCCCTAGAGTGGCTATAGTAGGTAAGCCTAATGTAGGTAAGTCATCCATAATCAACAAGCTTACAGGTGCTAATCGTGTTATTGTATCGAATATTGCAGGTACAACAAGAGACGCTATTGACACGGAAGTCAAGTATCAGGGAAGAGAATATGTATTTATTGATACAGCCGGACTAAGAAGAAAGAGCAAGATAAAGGAAGACCTTGAGCGCTACAGCATCATTCGTACCGTAGGTGCGGTTGAACGTGCGGATGTCGTGCTTGTTGTCATTGATGCCACAGAGGGTGTGACCGAGCAGGATGCGAAGATTGCAGGTATTGCGCATGACAGAGGAAAAGGAATAATTGTTGTTGTAAATAAGTGGGATGCCATTGAGAAGAATGACAAGACAATGTATGAGCACAGCAACAGGATTAAAGAAATTCTTTCCTTCATACCATATGCCGAAGTTATGTTTGTTTCTGCTGAGACAGGACAGAGACTTAACAAGCTCTATGACATGATTGATATGGTTATTGAGAATCAGAATCTTAGAATCCAGACAGGAGTGCTTAACGAGATACTCTCAGAGGCAGTCGCAATGCAGCAGCCGCCTTCAGACAAGGGACGCAGGCTTAAGATATTCTATATGACACAGGTTGCGGTTGCTCCGCCGACATTTGTTATCTTTGTAAATGACAAGGAGCTTATGCATTTTTCATATACAAGATACATTGAGAATAAAATAAGGGAAGCATTCGGCTTCAGAGGAACTGCCCTCAAATTTATAATACGTGAGAGAAATGAGAAGGAGTAAACAGGATATATCATGGAGACTATAGTACAACGATTTATATGTCTGGCTATCGGATATGTATTCGGACTTTTTCAGACAGGCTATCTGTATGGCAGAATGCACGGTATTGATATTCGTAAGGAAGGAAGCGGAAACGCAGGAACGACCAATGCACTCCGTGTTCTTGGGAAAAAGGCAGGAATTATAACTTATATAGGAGACATGGTTAAAGCTGTGCTTGCTGCCACAGTTGTGAGACTTATTTTCGGACAGAGTCATGCTGATATTATTATGGTACTTGTTTTGTACAGCGGTTTTGGTGTTATATTAGGGCATAATTTTCCTTTCTATCTGGGATTTAAGGGTGGAAAGGGCATTGCGGCATCATCCGGTGTTATTGTATCGCTCGGCTATTGGCCGCTTATTCTTCTCGGCTTTTGTACATTTATGATTGTTACTATTATTTCAAGGTATGTATCACTGGGTTCACTTGTGATGATGACAGGATTTCTTGTAGAATTTATCATATTCGCAGTGAACGGTATGATACCGGGGCTTTATCAGGCAGAGCTTGTAGAAGCAATTATTATTGTAGCTATTCTTACAGTACTTGCATTCTGGAGACATAGAGCGAATATTGTAAGGCTTGTTCATGGAAATGAGCGCAAGCTGTGGGGCGGAAAGAAAGAGAATAAATAGCATAATGCTTTTAAACGGAGGTATTGCGATATGTCAAAAGTGTGTATAGCCGGTGCGGGAAGCTGGGGCCTTGCGCTTGCACTTGTACTTGAAAAGAATGGACACGAAGTGACTGTATGGTCAGCTCTTCATGAAGAAATACGACTTCTGAGTGAGGAGCATGAGAATAAAAGATGTCTTCCAGGAGTCATCATTCCGCAGACAATCAAGCTTACCGAGAAGCTTGATGAGGCGCTTGCAGATAAGGATGTTGTAGTGATGGCTGTTGCATCTCCTTATACACGTCAGACTGCTGCAAAATTTGCTCCATATATCAAGGATGGACAGATTATTGTCGATGTTGCAAAGGGTATTGAAGAGAGCAGCTTACATACTCTGTCACAGGTTATAAAGGAAGAGCTTCCGACAGCTTCGGTAGCTGTTCTGTCAGGACCTACACATGCGGAGGAGGTCAGCCGCTTCATACCTACAACATGTGTTATCGGAGCAGAGGATGAAGAGACAGCATGTTATTTACAGAATCTCTTTATGAATGAGAATTTTCGTATATATACAAGCTCCGATGTGCTTGGAATAGAGCTTGGAGGCTCGCTTAAGAATGTTATAGCGCTTGCAGCCGGAATTGCAGATGGTTTAGGATACGGCGATAACACTAAGGCTGCTCTTATAACAAGAGGTATCCATGAGATATCAAGACTAGGCGTAGCGATGGGTGGGAAGCTTCAGACATTCTATGGTCTTACCGGAATGGGAGATCTGATAGTGACATGTGCAAGCATGCACAGCCGCAACAGACGTGCCGGTATACTGATGGGGCAGGGAAAGTCCATGAAGGAAGCTATGGATGAGGTACAGATGGTTGTCGAGGGCGTATATTCTGCCAAGGCTGCACTTATTCTTGCAAAGAAGTACAATATGCCTATGCCTATAACAGAGAAAATCAACGAAATTCTCTTTGAAGGAAAGAGCGCTAAGGATGCGGTTCATGAGCTTATGGTGCGTGACAGGAAGGTTGAATACGAATAAAATATATTTTTTATGTTCTATTACAGAGTCTCTCCTGAATATAATTTAGCAGTTATAAATTATATTCGGGGGAGGCTTTTGTTTTTGGATACATATAATATATACAAGGACATAAACGCACGGACACAGGGGGAGATATATATAGGTGTTGTAGGCCCTGTAAGGAGCGGAAAATCAACTTTCATAAAGCATTTTGCCGAAAAACTTATTCTTCCGTTCATGGATGAAGGAGCAGGCAAGGAGCGCACCAAGGATGAACTTCCTCAGTCAGCCGCAGGCAGGACTGTCATGACGACTGAGCCAAAATTCATACCTAGAGAGGCATGTACAATCACGCCGGCAGAAGATTTATCAATGAAGATAAGGCTCATTGACTGTGTCGGTTTTATGATTGACGGTGCAACAGGAGTTGTAGAGGAGGGAAAGGAGAGGCTTGTAAAGACACCGTGGTATGATTATGAGATACCATTTTCCGAGGCGGCAGAATTTGGTACAAGGAAGGTCATAAAGGATCACTCGACAGTCGGCATAGTTATGACTACGGATGGAAGTATAGGCGAGCTGCCGCGTGACAGCTATAGAGCAGCGGAAAAGACAGCCATCGATGAGCTGAAAAAAATAGGAAAGCCATTTGTGGTTGTAGTAAATTCTAAAAGCCCTGCTTCAAAGACAGCCTCAGACTGTGTTGATGAGATTAAAAAAAGCTATGATACCGAGGCGGTAAGCATCGACTGTGAGAAGCTTACACTTGCAGATGTGAACAGAACCCTCGAACTTCTGCTTAACAGTTTTCCCATAAACGGAATGGAATTTTACTTTGACAAATGGATAGAAACACTTCCGGATGACAATGAGATTAAGCAGGCTATGTTGGAATGTGCCGGTCAGCTTCTTGAGAAGATTACATATATAAAAGATTTCAACAAGGATGCTCTTAAGGTTGAAAATAAATATATAGAGGATATAAGAAGTGAGCCGATAGATATGGCGGATGGCATAATACGTTTCAATTTTAAAGTTGATGACAGCCTTTATTATGACATGTTAAGCTCGCTTGCCGGAGAGAGGATTGAGAATGAGTATGAGCTTATAAAGCTGATAAAGGAATACGCAAAGGAAAAGGATGGGCTTTCAAGATATACTGCCGCCATAGACACTGTGCGTCAGAAGGGCTATGGTGTTGTGTCACCGGCTAGGGATGAGATAAGCATATCCGAGCCGGAGGTGATAAAAAACGGTGGACGCTACGGAGTTAAGATTAAGGCAAAGAGCCCATCCTATCACATGATAAAAGTAAATATAGGGACGGAGATAGCGCCTATTGTCGGAAGCGAGGAGCAGGCTAACGACCTGAAAAAATACATAGATGAAAACACAAAAAACGGTGATGCGTGGGATATAAATATATTCGGAAAAACTATAGAACAGCTTGTGGATGATGGAATAAGAACTAAGCTTGCAATGATGAATGACGATTGCCAGACAAAGCTTATGGATACCATGCAGAAGGTGGTAAATGATAATAGCGGAGGATTAATCTGCTTAATAATATAGGCTATATGTAAAGCTCCTGCCTATTTGCCGGAAACAGCAAATAAACAGGAGTTTTGCATTGATATGAAAAAAACTGGAAAAAATGTGATTATTATGATATCTTATTTTTCGAAGGCATATATAATCCGTATATATGTAATTTTATGAAAAGAGGAACGTAAAATGACAACAGTGGACTGGCTTTTGTATTTTGGAATACCTGTATGTGCGCTTATATTGTTTTTTATGTATCAGTCTTACAAGATTAAGCAGAACAATATGAAAAAGATAAGAGATTCTTTCGGGAAAAAGGCGGAAAAGAAGTATATATATGAGGAGTTTGAGAATATATCACATGGCTTTTTTCTGCAATATAATGACGAAGAGGCTTCTGCTGATGACATCACATGGAATGATCTCAATATGGATGCAGTATACAAAAGCATGGATTCAACGTCATCATCGCTTGGACAGGAAGCTCTCTACAGAATGCTTCGAACATCGATAGTGAGTGATGATGAGCTTACAGAAAGACAACGTCTTATGGAATATTTTACCGGACATGAGAAGGAACGCACTAAGCTTTCGATGATATATTCTGGTTTTGGCTACAGCAGGAAAATGTCTGTCGCCGACTATATAGAGAGCATAAGCGAATGTAAAAAAACTTCGGCTATGCCGCATTTTGCCATGCTTGTCTTATTTGCTGCCGCACTTGTGTATTGTCTTACGGTTGATATCGCCGGAGGCATGTGGGCTGTGATTGCAATGGCTGTAATCAATGTTACATCATATTTCAGATTTAAAGCAGATATTGAAACATATTTTATGTGCATCAAGCATGTATTTTCAATGTGCGTCTGTGCAGACAGTATACTAAAAAGTGATATTTCAGGTATTGAAAAGTACAAAGCTGAGATATCGGGGCTTGTGCATGAGTTTGACAGTGCAAGGCGTTTTTCATGGATTATGGCAACTGGTAAAGGCGGTGTGTTAGAATTTATCCTTGATTATGTGAGAATGCTTACGCATCTTGATATCATCAAATTCTGTTTTGTCGTAAACAGGCTTAAGGATAAAAAGGAGTCAATGTGGGCGTTATATAACAGGCTTGGATATTTTGACGCACTTATCGCTGCCGCTTCCTACAAAAAAAGCCTGCCATATAGCTGTGTCCCACAGCTCTTAGACGGAAGGGCGCTTTTGCTAGAGGCGGACGAGCTGTATCATCCTTTACTTGATGAGCCTGTGGCAAACTCTGTAAAGACAGATAAATGCGTGCTTATCACAGGTTCTAATGCATCAGGAAAATCGACATTCCTGCGCTCAGCCGGAATATGTGCCCTCTTCTCACAGACGCTTGGATTTGCAACAGCGAAGGCATATAGAGCGAGAAAATTCAGAATATATTCATCCATGGCATTAAAGGATAATCTTTTAGGGAATGAGAGCTACTACATGGTCGAGATTAAATCCCTTAAAAGAATAATGGATGCAGCTAAGGCAAAAAGCAGTTATCCGGTGTTATGCTTTATAGATGAGGTACTCAGAGGAACTAATACGGTGGAGAGGATTGCTGCTTCTTCACAGATACTCAGAGGGCTTGCATGTTCTGATACTATATGTTTTGCCGCAACGCATGATATTGAGCTTACAAGCATACTTGAAAAATTTTATTCCAATTATCATTTCACGGAGGAGATTACGGATAACGATGTCAGGTTCAGCTATAAATTGATGGAAGGACGCGCTACAAGCAGAAATGCCATAAAACTTCTTGGCCTCTTAGGATATGACGAATCTATAATAAGACAGGCTTCGGAGGCAGCAAGGCACTTTGAAGAGGGTGGAGAGTGGACTTTATAGTGTTATCCTTGCATAGATTAACTTCGGCTTGACCGCTATTTTGAAATGTGATAAACTTACAATAATTATTGACAGACGTATTATATCCCTGTTTGATAATAATAAATATAGGAGGATGATGTTATGGCATTGAATATGGTTGTTGCTGCCGCATCAGAGACGGCAGATATTTTTACCTTAGGAAATGACGTATTCACGGAAATCCTTACTGCTATTTTTATGATGGCAGTTATTGTATGCGCTGTTATATTAGGTGGTAAGCTTCGTGTTAAGCATGATGCCAAGGCTGCATCGCAGGCGGCGGTCGCGGCGGAGTCCGCAGATGTTGATGGTAAGACGGAATAGATAAGTTAATACGATGTGATTTGGTAACGATTGTAGATGTTACAGATAATAACAAGATATGTTTTCCGGGAAGGCTTGGGAACAGGCCTTTTTGGTTTGCAATGATAATTTACTTTTATTTTAGGAGGACGCACCATGAAGCCTTATGGCGTTAACGAATTAAGAAGAATGTACCTTAATTTCTTTGAGAGTAAGGGACATTTGTGCATGAATAGTTTTTCACTAGTACCACACAATGATAAGAGCCTTCTGCTCATCAATGCAGGTATGGCACCACTTAAACCATATTTCACAGGACAGGAGATTCCACCAAGAAGAAGAGTTACTACCTGCCAGAAGTGCATCAGAACAGGTGATATTGAGAATGTAGGTAAGACAGCAAGACATCTTACGTTCTTTGAGATGCTTGGTAACTTCTCAT
>ERZ1106915.1319-NODE-1319-length-22004-cov-27.730967_pt1 | contig 22004 bp, 17 predicted proteins | sample MGYA00403653_ERZ1106915 | MGnify/ENA primary metagenome ERZ1106915 (study PRJEB35170, sample SAMEA104062404) | human gut metagenome | biome: human gut; feature: human-associated habitat; material: faeces | place: Denmark | collected 2012-06-06 ... | reverse complement strand
TCAATTCCCTCTGAATTAGAATACTGCGACTCTGCCATCTTAATCTCAAATGGCAATTCCTCATTAAAACCAAGTCCAGTCAAAGAACTCTCCATCTCTTCTGATCCAATCTTTAATGCTGCCTTTGCGAAATAAATATTGTCGGAATATATCAGGGCATTCTCTAAAATGACTGGTTCATATGCATGGAGTGTTGTTACATAATAGGACCCCCACGATGCATCCTTTTGCCAGCTTAAGCCTACGTTCCCGTAATCTTCCATTGGATCGATTGCTCCTGATTCCAAGCCGACCGCAGCGGTAATTGGCTTAAATGTAGACCCCGGACACCATACTTGCCGGAAGCGATTATACATTGGCTTATTCTCATCCTCGTTAAGTGCAGTCCACTGCTCACTCGATAATCCCATAATAAAATCGTTATTGTCATAGGCTGGTGTGCTGACCAAAGCCAATACCTCTCCAGTATAAGGATTCATGGCTACCGAGCAGCTTTTATCTTCCTTAAACTGCTCATACAAGGAAACCTGTAAATCAGTATCTATCGTAAGCTGGATGTCCTGTCCATGCTGTACCAGGATGCAAGCAAGTTCCTCCTTCTCTTTGCCTTCCGAGTTTACAATATAAATCCTGCAACCGTTCTGGCCTTTGAGTTCACTTTCGAATAATCCCTCCATTCCACTTCTGCCGATTACACTATTGGCTGTATAGCCTTCTCCTGCATGTTCCTCTAAATCTTCCGCAGTAACACTTTGAACATACCCGACCAAATGTGCAGCTGCTTCCCCTAATGGGTATTCGCGCACTTCAACATCAGATATCATCACTCCGGGAATTTCCAGCAACTTTTCATGCCTTTCATTCTCCTTTAGGACTTCTTCATCTGGACTGATAGACATTAACTCAATTTCTTCCACTCTTGGAATCGTTTTAATAGGAACAAAAGAATCATCCTTTACCCACTTTGCAGACAGTTTCTTTTCTATCGCTTCCGGTGTGATTTCCAATAGTTCTGCAATCTGTGCGATTGCTTCCTCTCTGTTTTCCAACTTTCCCGGAACGATTCCAACCGAAGAAGCTATACCTTTTCCTGCAAGGACACGTCCGTTCCTATCCAGAATTTCTCCTCGTTCTGCCTGTGTAGTGGAAACTCTTACTTTATCTGTAGAAGTTAGATTCCGAAAAATCATGGAATCATCCCAAACCAACTTATATCCTTCTTCGTCTTTTAGGAAAAGTGCTTCATTCTCAAAGCTGATAGTTCCTGCAACTGTATCGAAAGAAGTCTGGTAGGTTACCGTCATTTGCTCCTCGTCATATGCAATAATCCGGACAGCCATATTCTGGACTTCTATGCCTTCATAAATAGCTGAGTTGCGTTTTATGAAATCCTCCTGACTGATACTTCCCGATGCCTCAACGTGCAACATCGCATACATTTCTTCATATTCCTTTTTGGGGATATGATACATGTACTCCACCAGAAGTTCTTCCGGTGTCCTCCATGCATTTTCTTTTGTTTCCAACATTCCTGCCACACATACCGCAGAAATTACCGCAGCTATTCCTATAACAGCAATCGCAATCCATAGGAGCCTGCTTCTTGTTTTCTTTCGCTTGTTTCTGCTTTTTCCTTTCTTCATATTGACCTCCATTCATTTTGCTTTGCTGATATGGTCATATTCTATTTTCAATGTACGCTATATCTTCAAAATATTACATTCGTAAGATTTTGAAATAAAAAATTTCTATTTGCTGGGTATATCGTACTATGCATTCCTCCTTTTTTATTACATGTGTAAGATTTCGCAACAAAAAAATTTCGTCCGCAATCCTGCTGGACTTGTGTAAATATTACATCAGTAAGATTTATAAGTCAAGTTATCTTTATACAAAAAGGCTCCTGCCGGGAGATATCATACATTTTCGCAAAAGTGATACCTTTTAGCAAAAGCCTATTATTCAGCAGAGTCTCAAAACACCCCTCTGCTACGATATTCAAATGATTCATTCATAAGGCTACAAAACACACATCCATTTTCGCTCCTTAATATCCCGCAAACCGCAGAAAATCAAGGTTTCCTTGAAAGCAGACAGATGGTTTCAATATTCCCATGAACTTTGATTTTATACTGCATAGCGAAAGTATGCAATAGGTTTTCAAAGTGGGGTAATGATTTTATCCCCTTATTATACAGAATATTGTCGGTATAATATGTCATCAACATTGTTCTTGATACCCACTAAAATATCAAAACAAGTAGACACCATTTCAAAAAAGCATCTCCAATAATTATCATATAGACCACAAGTATCACTTTGATAAGAGAAATTCAAATAATTGCAATAATTATTTATTTCTTTACATATCTCCGGTCCTAAATCCAGTGAATACTCCAATAATACCTCATTCAAAAGCACTCTTTTCTCTTGAAATGTATAAATTCTTCTTAAGTCATCTTCATATAAAAACCAATGTTCCATCAGCTCATTTTCCAAAAATGAGCCATAATGTCGATTTTCAAAATTATGTTTCCAATATTCATATGCGTATTGCAATATACCGTGCAAGTTATCTAATGCTTCTTTTGCCTTCCTACACGCTATATTTTTTCTATTTTCAAATACAACATTTGTTTTTAACCAATTATCTGTCTGATTAATAATGCAAGATTGTTCGTATTCAGCTGCATACTTCCACATTCTCAGTAATTCTATCGAATATACCCTTTCATCACTATCTATCAATCTGGCACAAGACCTACATAACCAAATTCCATTTTCTATACTACTTCTCTCCTCTGGCGTCAAGTCCGGATTGTATCTTGGTCCGCCTTCAGCTGCCGCAGTTATATGTGCCGCCTCACCAATTGATACTCTTTTTTGTGGATTGCTGTGAGGACCTTTTGTTTCTCTTCTACAATTTGGATTAGAACACTTTCCTCCCACTCTTTCACACAACGTATCTATAGTTTTTTGCGAAAAATCATCTCTTTTATTCATTCGTAATGCTCCTTACCTATCTCCAAACATGAACTCGATAACACTTAGTGCATTCAAAATCTGTATACATTCATATCTTTCAATGCTTCTATTTATTCGACCATGCATTAACCAATTCCTATTCAAATACGGAGGTTCTATACCTTTTTCGAACTTGTATGAGCCATCTATAAATATCCTATTCAAATATGCAATTAACGAAGGATACATTTCCAAAAAGTATATTTTCTTTGACATAAATCCTCGTTTTTCGGTAAGCTGTCTAAAATCCTCGGCCTTTTGATTTGCAAAGCCACTATTAGAATATTTAACTTTGTAACTCATATGTTGGTTCGGAAAATCAACTAATTTATTCACTCTATTATCAAGTAATGCAAGCAAGTACATAGCTGCAGTCATATAATCTTCATTTTCAAAAGCTTGCATACCATTCTTAAAATATAACTGTATCTCGTCCGAAACATACTTTTCTTGTAATCCCTCTATAATCACATCAAGAATTACAATATCTTCTCCGTCAAAAAACTCTGCTACCTTTGCTTCCCCTTCACGTAATAATTGTTCCCAATTTTTAATATCTGCAGGATTTGAATGCTCAGAAATAACCCAACCATTTTTTCCGAACTTTTCACTCCACTCAATTTCAGATCTATATTTTTCTTCAAACTCAGCTTCAGTTAAACCTTCAGTTACTCTGACCTCTTGCTGATAATTTTTGAGCATTTCTGCAAACTTTAGAAGCCCCGGCATATTATTAAGTGAATTCTTCCATTCGCTTAATTTGTTACTGAGTTCTTGAAATTTTGCTAACGCTTCTGGAGATATCGCTTTCGTAACATTTTTATATAATTCTTCCTGCTTCTTAGCTATCTCAAGTGCTTTCCTATACTCCTGTGAATTCTCAAAATCATTACTCATCTTCTCATCCTCATGACGTGAAACAACTTTTGCGAAAAAGTTTCCTTTCGCCAAAATGTATATTTCCCGTCCTCCAAAGCCTATCCCCTGGGGTAAATCTCCGATTATATCATCACTCTACGGAAACAGAAACACACATCTATTTTATTCCCAAAATGGCGAAATCCTTTGATTTATTGGGCTTTTCTCGACAGAAGGCAGACTGTTTCAACATGCTCCGTCATCGGAAACAAATCAACCCCCACCATCTTTTCAACCCTATACCCCTTCTTTTTAAGCACCCCAAGGTCACGCGCAAGCGTGTCCGGACCGCAGGAAATATAGACAATCTTCTTAGGTGCCAGCTTTGCGACGCAGCTTAAAAATGTCTCGTCACTTCCCGAACGCGGAGGGTCCATGAATACAACATCCGCGTGCTGTCCGTTGGCTGCCATGCGGGTCATAAATTTTCCGGCGTCATCGCAGTAGAAACGGATGTTGTCCATATTGTTGCGCTTTGCATTGGCGATGGCATCCTTCACGGCGTCGGTGTTCAACTCAACACCGATGACATTTCCGCCTTTTCCTCCAGCCTGCCCGGCCATATATGAAGCCGCGGTGATTCCGATTGTACCGATTCCGCAGTATGCGTCTATGACCGTCTCATTTCCTGTAAGCCCGGCAAATTCAATCGCCTTGTTATAGAGGATTTCCGTCTGGACGGAATTTATCTGATAGAAGGACTTTGGCGATATTCGGAAGGTATTGCCGCACAGCACGTCCTCAATATAACCCTTTCCGTAGAGTGTCTGTTCCCTGTCACCCAACACCATCGATGTGCGCTTGTCATTGATATTCATTACTATTGTTGTTATTTCCGGGTGCTCCTTTAAAAGAGCCTTTACAAAATTATTTTTGGATGGAAACATCGTGCTTGAGAGGACAAGCACAACCATAATCTGTCCGGTGCTGTGTGCTGTTCTTATGAGAACATGGCGGAACAGACCTGTTCTTCTGTCCTCATCGTAGACCTTAAGCTTGAATGATGGGATAAGCTTTCTGATAGTCGCAATTATCTCATCGGCTTTTTCATTTTCGATAAGGCAGTTATCGACCGCAACAACCTTGTGCGTTCCCTCCTCGTACACACCGGATATGACATTCCCCTTTCTGTCCGTTGTGAAAACGGCATGTACCTTGTTGCGGTAATGCAGCGGCTCATCCATGCCAATCACCTCTGTAAGCCTGCCGTACGGTGCTAAAAGCTTTGCAAGGGCAGCCTTCTTTATCTTAAGCTGTTCTGCGTAATCATGCTTAAGCAGGTTGCAGCCACCGCATTTTTTGTCATAAGGGCAATTATATTTCATACTCTTCTCTTTTCTCCATTTCGTTAACTTCTCATAGATAATTGCGATACCCTTCAAACTATTCAGAGCTATCCCATGTTCATAAAAATCCCCATGTCACTGCTTTTGCAGTGGCTCAAATTGTAATGAAAAACGTGCTTTTTACGATTTCGCACTATTACCTCTGCACAGCTATATTTTTACCGCCTGCTCTCCTGCCTACACCCCCGCCAGCATATCAAAATCCGGTATGAAGCTGTCCTTCGCGACATCGCCCTCCTGAATGAAGGCATTCTCAACACCAAGGTCAATTGCGTAGTCCACAACCTCGTCATACTCCTCCTGTGTGACACATCTTCCAAGCTCAGGGTAGAGCGCGTTAAGCTTTCCGCCGGGCATAAGCTCCGGCATCGGGGTGTACTGGCTCATTATGCTCATATATATGTCATCCCCATAAGTGTCATAGAGGTATTTTACAACTGCCTTTGAATCCGCGGTGCACCCGGGGAGCACCAGATGGCGCACTATCATTCCGCGCTTCATTATAAGACCGGCCTCGTCCGTTGCCGTATTATCATCCGGCTTTTCTACCTCAAACACCGGCGTTCCAACCTGTCTGAACATCTCCGCAAGTGCAGCCATCGCAGCCGCCGGATAATCCTGTGCCTTACTGTATTTTCCGGCAAGCCCGGGTGACATATATTTCATATCGGGAAGGTATACATCCACAAGTCCGTCAAGCAGCTTTAGTGCCTCAGCCTTCTCATAGCCGCCGCTGTTGTATACCACAGGCAGGTTCATTCCCTGGCTCTTTGACAGCTCAAGCGCCTTTATAATCTGCGGTATGTAATGTGTCGGTGTCACAAGATTAATATTAAGTGCCCCTCTGTCCTGCTGCTCAAGGAATATCTCCGCAAGACGCTCCACCGAAATCTTCTTTCCGACCTTCGCGTTGGCAATATTGTTGTTCTGGCAGAATACACAGCCAAGCGGACATCCCGAAAAGAACACAGTCCCCGAGCCACGCATGCCCGATATGCATGGCTCCTCCCAGTTATGGAGTGCAGCACGCGCCACATATATATCACTGTCACAGCCACATCTGCCGCGCACGCCGTTAAGCCTGTCAACACCGCACTCTCGCGGACATAGCGTACACGCGGAAATGTCATATTTCCATTCCATTTCTATCCCCATTTCCTTTTTTATATATTCTCATACCATGATGTTGGGGTCAAAACATGTGCTATAAGCTTAGTGTGTATAACGTATTATATTTATGCATATCACGACTTTTGGGAGAAGCTTAGATGTTCTTAGAACTCTGCTAAGTCCCTAGCCAAAAGCAGCACGGAGGCTGCTTTAGAAGCAATGCATACAGGGATGTATGCCGGCTTCGGTGGCGAACGTATAGAACACCTTTATCAGAGTTCTTAGAACATCTTGCTTCGGACAACGGAGCTGATATGCATAAATATAATACGTTATACACTCGTGTATTAAATTACCATGTTTTGACCTCAACATCATACCATTTCATTTTTTATATATTCTTAATTTGACCATTTTCTGCTTCTATGATAAAATCATTCTACTATATTGGAATATGTTTTCCAACATAATTCTGTATATTTTATCAATGCCATTTTTGCAGGTAATACTGTGTTGCATGTAGTACAATGCTAAAACATGAACACACATTTTTTAATAATTATATACGATAAATTATTTTATGCCAACATACTGTATGTTAAAAATGTATTTTAAGAGGCGCTGCTAAAGAGGTGTTTCTAATTGACACTGATATAATGCAAAATAACCGGTTCCACATTCTGCCCCTGCAATAATACATAATATATCAATAGTCATTTAAGGAGATAAAAAATGAATCCAGCCAAATTATTCCAGTTAAAATCATCATGGGACCGTTTCACGGCAGCCCATCCGAAGTTTCCGATGTTCCTTCGCGCAGTATCGGGAAGCGATGTCATAAAGGAAGGTACAATTATAGAGGTTAATATTACAACCGCAGATGGACGCAGTTTTTCCACAAATGTCAGGCTCACTCCTGAGGATATGCAGTTGTTTTCGGATGTAAAGGATACAGTAAAATAGCTTCGGATGTTTCTGCACCAGCCTTAATATTAAACAGGGATGTATGAATCCTCACTATTGAAGATTCATACATCCCTGCTATCTTATATTTCCGTATCAGCACACAAAAGTAAATGACTTCAAATCTGCTGCTCCTGTACCTGAATATTCCAGATATATCGAATGTACACCATCGGGTATCGTAATTTTTATCTCGTTATACTCCCATATATTCGCATTATCGATTGGAATACTTGAAAGCACATCCCCATCCCATGTAGTCTTTATTTTAACATTTCCATGAGCATAGCCTCTGGTCTTAATTCCAAATGCGGTAAGACCCTTACAGTCAAAATACTTGAAGCCGATAACCGAACCATCACATAGGTTTGTAATATATGCCGGCTCAATATCTCCATCACGGCCATCCTGCATAATATATGGATGTCCAGCTCCTCCTACATACATCTGCTCATCGTTTGTAAAAATATTGCATGCAATAAATGAAGGATACTCTCCCTCCCCCTTTAATGGTCCATCGTTAAGACCGCATGAGGTCATCTCTGCCTGAATTATCTTGTCACCATCAAAGCTTAGCTTCTCTGCACAGCCCTGCCTTGAATACCATGTATTGTTAGTATGCCTGTGATAGAATATATACCACTCACCTTCTATCTCTACAATGCTGCCATGATTATTTGCTCCGAATGCTGCCGGCTTAGCTGCAGGCTTATATGAATCAATACCAATGTCACAGTTGCTTACAATCACCCCTCCGTATCTGAAACCTGACAACGGATTATCGCTCACCGCATAGCACAATTCATGCATTACAACCGAAGAATATATAAAATAATATAGACTGCCTTTTTTTCTTATTGATGAGGCTTCAAAAAACTCATGCCCTTCAAAGCCTGTGCCATCGCTGTATGAACCACTCGGTACTACAAACACAGGTTCTGTTATTACAGTGAGCATATCCTTGTCAAGTACCATTCCCATAGAGCCGTGACGCGATTTATCCTTGCCGTTGCAAAATCCCGTGTAAAGATATGTCTTGTCACCCTCCGTGAGCACTCCCGGATCAAACTGCGGCTCATCACCTGGTCTTTCGCCAATTCTTCGTCCATCCTTATCCCTGACATAGCCGTAAAAAGCGTATGGTCCCTGTGGTCTGTCTGCCACTGCTACAGAAACGACCGATACCTTATCAAGCACATAATACAGATAGTATCGACCATCCGGTCCTATTGTCACATCAGGCGCATACAGACACATTCTCCCATCGGAGTTGAGCGGATCCTGTGTTTTCCGGTAAATAACTCCTTCATAATGCCAGTCTCCAAGATTATCTACTGGTGCAGACCAGCATACATAATCTCCAAGACAAAATACATGTCCGTTATACATGTCATGTGAACCATATATATATACCCTGCCGCCAAACACATATGGTTCTCCGTCAGGAATATATTCCCATGATGGCAGATATGGATTAAAAGCTTGTTTTTTCATTTAACTATCTCCTATCTCTTTTTCTTTCCTGCTTAATCCTATACATCATCTTATCCGCCGTCCTGATATAATCCTCCATCTCCATTTGTGGTTCATCAGGTGACGAAATGATATGCCCTATACTCGCCGATAATGCCGCAGGAAGCATGCCTGAGCTGTTGTAAGCATCTATCTTTTTTTCTATCTGTTTCTGAATATTTGCTGCCTCATCCTCATTATCACAGCTTCCCATAAGCAGAAATTCATCGCCGCCATATCTAAGACAGAAAAACGAACTATCAGGCTTCACGTCATTTAATATTAGTGCCATCGCTTTGATAGCAGCATCCCCAACCTCGTGACCATAGGTATCATTTATCTTCTTAAGCCCATCCATATCAGCAAACAGAAACAGAGTGTGCCTGCGCTTTCTGCGATTTTTCTCAAATAATATTGCCCCTACATGTTGAAGTGCAAATCGGTTGTAAATTCCTGTCATTACATCATACATGTAAAGATGTGCCAGCTTCTTATTAAGCTCACGGATACAGATGCTCTGCCTGATAGTCTCAAGAGCTGTATTTAACACACTCAACCAGTAATACAGGCTTCCATTCTCAATATATTCAATTCCATTCTCCATAACACAATATCCGAACTGACGCCCATTATGGTGAAGCGGCATAAACACTATAATATGTGATTTCTCTTTTTCATCAATAAAGCCATCAGGTATAAGCTTAGACGTGACAAATGAAACAGGTCTGTTGTCCGTACCTTTTTTATTGAGCAAAAGCAGCATATTTTCGGGATATTCCAATGATGGTGCTTCCTGCGCGTCTGCAGCAACAGTTTCATCATCTATTCCGTATGACGGCTCCACACCATTTTCCTTATATTGACTTTCGTCTATGAGCAGACAGAAATTATCAATCTTAAAATTGTTAAGTTCCCACCACAGCTTAACTGCAAAATCTTCAAGAGAGGGTGCTGTCATAAGCCGTGTCTGCATATAATTAATCTTACGCCTTATATCCTCATTCGTGTACAAGATATCAAATATCTCTTTTTTTCTGTGCCTTTGTGTCACTCCATATGGTACACAGCCGCAGCTCTCATTTGGCATATATTCATGTGTGCTGTACTCATTTTTAGGATATATCCCACCTGCCAGCAGCCCAATCATCCTGTCAACACACTGCCTGCCAAGTTCCTCATCGCAGCGCTTAACGCTTGCAAGTCCGGGAATATTGCTCTGTGCCCTCAGCGTATTGTCAAAGCCTGTAACCCTCATATCCTCAGGCACCTTATAGCCACACTGTTCTAACTTGCTTATAAACCCTATCGCCATCATATCATTGGCACACACAACCGCATCAGCCAGCAGGCATCCTCTGTCTGCAAAATCATTAAACGCCTTCTCGCCATCAGACTCACTGAACGAATACTCTCCCATCCGCCTTGTCTCAGGCTCTATTCCATGCCGCCTGAGAGTATCGCAGAAAGCCTGCCTTCTCTGCATTGCCTCCATATTCGCTGCCGGACCTCCGATATAATTAAAAACCCTGCACTTGTGAACCTCTATAAGGTGTTCAACCACATCCGACATAGCCGCATAGTTATCCGTTCCCAACATACACACACCGTCTATTTCCTGCTCCACACTGATACATGGTATGTTCCTTTCCTTAAGCTGTCCCACAAGCTTAACAACCCTCTCTCTTGAAGCAATATTGTTGGAAATAATGACGGCACCGTCAAAGTTAGACTTCAGAGCAAGCTCGAAGATATTGTATTCACAGTCATTATACTCCTTCTCACCATGGAAGCCTCCATAGTTGTTAAAGATATATAGACTGTTGCCTGTTTCTCTTGCCCGCCTGCTCATTCCACGCAGAAATTCTCCGATGAGCTCTGCATTCCACGCCGTAGAAAAAACAGCAATCCTTTTACCCATGCTAATTCCCCATTTCTTTGGCGCTCTGTCAATCCATTGACAAACCGCCATCCACAATTAAAAAATATCCGCTCCTGTAAATTCACATATCGAACTTATCTATTAAAATATATTTTATATTATCGCCAAATCGTTTACTAACAATATATTGCTAATCAGTGGGTAGAAATTGCGGTTTTACAGCATATTTCTCAACGGCATGATAAAAAGCGGCATGCAGCCTAATAGCCGCATACCGCCTCATCACAATGTATGTGATTATAATATATAGTTTACCCACACACTCATCTCGCCCTCACCTCGGTTGTTCCATGCATAATACGGAACATACGTCAATTTCACATCCTTATACTCAGGCTTTTTAAGCGTGGTATATAACGGAGCAGTTTTCGTCTCTGCGTCAACGTCTGGGGAATCGCAGACGTTAATCAGCTTCTTTCCATCAATCCGCAGTGCAGCCACATCCGTACCGGCAATATTCAGCATAACCGTCTCAGGCTTAGCTGCCGCGCAAACGCTGAGGGTATGAAGGTCTGTTCCGTTGTCTGCCTCCTCAAGACAATAGATGAACGGTCCGCGGCGAAGTGCCGTCTTATTTATATCCTCGCGTACCTCATTGTTGGCAGCAATAAATTCCGGCTCCATTGAGAGTTCAAGCCTGACTGTATCCCCCTTCCTCCAGTCATGCGCTATATATAAATATCCGTCCCTAAGCTGTGCGCTGTTCTCATCAAGCTCTCCGGTGACACCGCTCACCTTGAAGCTTCTGCTCCACTCCGGTATGCGGATTGCAAGGCTTCCATGTACACTATGCTCATTGGTGCACGAGTATACCGTGGTTCCCTGCCATGGCATATCTGTGGCGACTTCAAAGCTCAGCTCTTTTCCATTGACAGCCTTTTTCACACTTCCTCCTACGAAAAGGTGTGCAAAAAGTGTATCCTCGTTCTCTGTATATGCATACATGGCAAGTGAGCTTAAAAGCCTTGCAATGTTAGGAGGGCAGCATGCGCAGCCGAACCATTTCTGGCGGATTGGTTTTACATGAAATTTTCTGGCATCCTCATGACATGCCTTCGGATATACCTCCAATGGATTTACATAGAAAAAGCTCTTTCCGTCCGCCGCCATTCCTGCAAGGACAGTATTGTAAAGCGCCCTTTCCATAACATCCGAAAAGCTTCTGTCCGGCTTTATCTCAAGCATTCTTCTGGCAAAGAACACAAGACCGATGGCTGCACAGGTCTCAGAATATGCCGTATCGTTAGGCAGGTCATAGTTAAATGAAAATGCCTCACCTAAATGCGTCGCGCCGATTCCCCCTGTCACATACATCTTCTTCTGTGTGATATTGTTCCACAGCTTAAGACATGCCTCATAGAGTGCGTCATCATCATCCACTCTCGCGACATCTGCCATTCCGGAGTACAGATATACTGCACGCACAGAATGTCCGAATGCCTCATCCTGCTCACGCACAGGCAGGTGCGCCTGATGGTAAAAATGGCGGAGCTCATTCTCATGTCCCTTCTTCACAACCTCAGGGTGCTCCTCATCAAAATAATACGGTCTTGTTCCTCTCCGGTTTATAAAAAATTCCGCAAGCCTTCTGTATTTTTCTTCACCTGTCACATCGTACAGTCTCATAAGCGCCATCTCGGCAATCTCATGACCAGGGTAGCCCTTCTTCTTTCCCTCTTCCTCACCGAAGCAGTCATACACATAGTCTGCAAATCTGCGCGCTGCGTTCAAAAGCTTATCCTTTCCTGTAGCCTCATAGTATGCGACCGCACCCTCAGTAAGGTGTCCGAAGCAATAGAGCTCATGGTTATCGCGGAGATTGGTGAACACCTTCGACATGTCATTTATAATATAGTATGTATCAAGATAGCCGTTATCCTGCTGTGCCGCACATACTATGTCGATTGCCCCATCCGCTATGCGCTCAAGCTCCTCATCCGGGTGCTGCGTAAGAGAATATGCGACCGCCTCAATCCACTTGGAAAAGTCGCTGTCCTGAAACAGGAAGCCATAAAATCTGTCCTCTAGATGTTCCATGTCCTGCGGTAGTGTCTCAAAGGTATCAAGAGGCCATACCTTATCCTGATATTTATCACCCAGCTCACGTCTAGCCTTCGTAATTTTTCCCGCCACCTTGAAATTTCTCATGCAGAAGCTCGGTGCTGCGCCTTCCACCTTGTCATTCAATGCGTCCCACTGATATGGAATAACCTCCTTTCTTACAAGCTCCATCTTCTCCTTCCAGAACTTGTCATTTACCTGAACATTTCTCAGTGATAATGGTTTTGTATACTGCTTCATAATCCCTCCATAAATTGTTTTTGCTTATTACAACCATGGCTTCATATTATCAGTTTGTTATAGGATAGTACATGCAAAAACCACATTAAAAAGTGAAAAAAGGTTAGATAAGAGTGCAGCTATACTTTAAGCTGTTCCCCACTTCCTCATGGATTACATTTCCTGCACGGCTCATATCCCATACTTATAAGCTCTTCCCTCGTTCCTGTATAATCCCATCTGTTTTCCGCATTTATCTGCCTGACTGATGAACACGATGGATAATGAAACTTCTTAGTGTTCATATTCGCAACATAGCCCCCGCCTGACTGCATTGTCTCCTGTGCTGTCTCTTCTGTGGTACTCTGTTGTGTTATCTCCTGTGTAGTCTGCGAATCATCCGCAAGCCGACTGTCACCCGTCGCATAATCTATTACAATTCCATCCTGTACATTGTAGATAAACATGCAGAAGCTTAACCCATCACCATCTCCAAGACTTGCCGCCTCCATCAGGACCCCCTTTGCAACAAGATTATCCCCATCAAATATAGGTGTTACCCTGTACAACAGTTTCACACTCTCATCATACTTCAGAGTATCTAAAACCTGATTTTCAAGCTCCAGCATATCAAGATTCAGCTGTCTTGTTCCTGTAATAAGATTTCTTGTATCATCATTTATACCTGAAACAGCATACATGAGAAGATGACATCTGTTATATAAATACATATCCGGTATAACCGATTTATCGTACTTTGCCGTGTGCCAGCCGCTCGGCTTAATATGTCCGATTTCTCCTCTTTCCTCCTCAGGCAGGGTCATGTAGGAGAACAGTCCTGCACATGTACCACACCTCCCCAGTTCATCCAGCTCCGACAGATAAATAAAGCTGTCCCCCGTATAAGCTTTTATTTTCTCATTGAAAAAAGGGACATTGTCATTGACCACATAGAAATCTGTCCCACTATATTCCGGTATGGAAAGGCTGCTGACATCTACCAGAACATCCTCTTCTGATAGTGTCTCACCGGTCGAAACGATGTCATCTGAGGTATCCGTGGGAGCCATTGTCTCTGTATGTGAAAACGGTTCCTTTATGGAGGCAGTATAATCCGGACTATCACACCCTGTAATTGTACACAACAAAAAAACTGATACTGCCAACATAATACTTCTCAGTTTTTTTGTATTTTTATTATCTTTTTCTATACTAACCTTAAATTCTCCGCCAGGTTGTTCCAGCATTTCTCCAAAACACTTTTTTATGTGCATATTCCCATCTCCTCTGTATATACTTTTGCGTGTCTAGTATATCATCCGCAATTATTGACGACAATATAACGATATTGCATTTTTTATTAACAAATTATTATTTTGAATTTTATTTTTGTTAAATTTTTAATTATTATATACAATTATCACGCAACTATGTTATACTTTACATATATAGTGTATTAAAGTCGATACTTATATACATTAATATGCCTACTAAACTTAATTAAATTATTCAGAAAGGGGTATTAGAATGGGATTTTTGACAGGTAAGACAGCCATTATAACGGGCGGAGGAAGAGCCATCCTCAAGGACGGAAGCTGTGGTTCTATCGGTTACGGTATTGCGACAGCCTATGCTAAGGAGGGGGCAAATCTTGTAATCACCGGAAGAAATGTTAAGAAACTTGAAGAGGCAAAGGCAGAGCTTGAAGAGAAATTCGGTATCAAGGTTCTCCCTGTACAGGCAGATGTGAATGCCGGCACAGATAACGAAGCTACTGTTGCCAATGTTATCAGGCAGACAATTGACACCTTCGGACGTATCGATGTGCTCATCAACAATGCACAGGCATCCGCATCCGGTGTCACTCTCGCAGACCACACAACTGAGCAGTTCGACCTTGCTGTCTACTCCGGACTGTATGCCGCCTTCTACTATATGAAGGCATGTTATCCATACCTTAAGGAAACCAAGGGTTCCGTTATCAACTTTGCATCGGGCGCAGGTCTTTTCGGAAACTTCGGTCAATGTGCCTACGCTGCTGCCAAGGAGGGTATAAGAGGTCTTACAAGAGTAGCTGCTACCGAATGGGGTCCTGATGGAATCAATGTCAACATTGTATGTCCGCTCGCATGGACCGCACAGCTTGAGAACTTTGAAAATGCATACCCTGAGGCATTCAAGGCGAATGTCAAAATGCCGCCTATGGGACACTACGGAAATGTAGAGACAGAGATAGGCCGTGTATGCGTACAGCTTGCCTCACCTGATTTCAAGTTCATGACAGGTGAAACCCTTACTCTCGAAGGTGGGCTTGGACAGAGACCATAGTCTCTGCCCCCACTATATTACATACTTTTCAGAAATGTCTATCATAACATCAGATGGTGTTGAATATAAAAACATCATCTGATTATTTTATATACTTATCAACATTCGCCGCATCGACCTTCTCAAAATCCACCCACACCTGATAGCCTGTATCCGATGTTCCGGCATAGTCCTTTATTGATTTTCCTGATGAGAGGAGCACCGCAACATCGACCGCCGCATTCGCCTGATTGACTGCATTCTGGCAGACTGTAAAGTCCATCTTTCCCTCTTTTACCAGCCGGCATGCATCGGCAGTGGCATCAACACCACAGACTACTATTGTGGCAGGGTCAATTCCGCATGCCTCCATTCCGGCTATCGCTCCGACTGCCATGGAATCATTATTGCTGATTACACAATCCACAGTCCTTCCTGTGGAATTAAATATCTCAAAATACTCCTGTCCTAACTCCGGACTCCAATCAGCGTAGTCCTGAAAAAGATAATTAATCTTCTTGCCCGACTCATTGAGCACCCTCTTCGCTGCCTCAGTTCTGCCCTTTGTTGCGGAATGAGTCTTTTCACCCTGTAAAATCATTACATTTATCTCACTCTTACCCGACAGCTTGTCCAGAACATACTGTGCCTGATAGCTTCCCGCTACATTCTCATCGGAAGCAACATATATGTATTCATCCGCCTTCAGATATCCCTCATCGGGACAGTTGTTTACAAATATTACCGGCAGCCCGTCTGCAGCCCTCTCAACCTGAAGCGCCGTATCGACATCTATAAGCCTGCATATTACCGCTGTATAGCCCTGGCTCTTAGCTTCCTTGACCTGTGCTACCTGCTGCTCTGCCGACTGCTCCGCATAGACGGTGTCATGTCCTATTCCCTGCTCATCGCATGCCGATTCCAATGCCGCTATCAGCATATCCCTGAAAGCATCTCCCTTAGCGCAGGTTGCTATAAGAATCCTGGCATTGCCTGTTGCTGCTGTCCCTTTACCGCCTGAACACCCTGTCAATAATACAGCAAGCATTGACACACATAACAGCAAAGAGCATATCGATTTTCTTATATATTTCATATCGCATTCCCTCCTATACTCTGAAAGAATTAATCTGGGTCATAAGCTTTTCCGAGGTGTCGGCAAGCTTCCTTGCTGTCTCAGCTACCTTCTCACTGTCATCTGTAATATTCTTTGATTCGGAAGCGATATTTCCGGCATTTCGTGAAATAAGCTCCGCACTGGCTGCCTGTTCCTCCGTTATGGAAGCGACATTGGTAGATACATCCGCGACCTTTAACATATTGGCTGCCATGTCATTAACCACCCTGTTGGCATCTACAATATTATCATATATCGTATCAAATGTTGCCACTGCCTGATGTACAAGCCGGCTGCTGGTATTTATCTCATCGACGCTGTCCTTTGCCTTATCAACCGTCTCCCCTACCAGACTTGTGACCTCATTTATAAGTGTCTGAATCTTCTGCACAGACTGATTACTGTTCGTTGCAAGACTTCCTATCTCTGTGGCGACAACCGCAAAGCCCTTTCCTGCGTCTCCTGCCCTTGCTGCCTCTATCGAAGCGTTGAGTGCCAAAAGATTCGTCTCGTCGGCAATCTCACCAATCATTCCTACAATCTTATTGATTTCCTGAGAGGCTGCTCCAACCTTGTCAATCGACTCCTGAAGCCCATTTATGGACTGCTCTATAAGCCCCATCGCTTCGCCGACCTTCTGCATATCGTTCTTACCTGCTTCTGCAACCTCAACCGTGACATTCATCTTGTCCTCGGCATTATTGCTGCTGTCCCTTGTATCAGAAACAACAACTGCAAGTGCTGTTGCACTCTCTGCGATTTCCTGAACGGAGGCAGAGAGCTGGTCGACTGTCCCATTGAGTTCATCTATGTTTTTTGACTGCTTAAGCGAAGCCTCATACAATCCTCCGGAGACGGATGTACTCGATTCTGCCTGTCCTTTTAACGTCTCGGATATATTCGAGATATCATTTATCATGCTTCTTATTGCAGCTGTAAATTCCTTCATGCTGTGACCCATAAGCGTAATCTCATCATTTCCCTTGGTCTTTATATCTACCGTAAAATCGCCGGAGGCCATTGTCACGATAGAGTCCGTGAGAGAACGAATCGGCTTAATCATAAAATGAATCATTCTTTCCATAAGTACCAGAATAACAGCAAGAACAACCACCGCTACTACTATCATTGTAGTTCTAAGTGACGCAAGCTCTGAGAAAACAGCGCTCTCCGGTACATAGGATACAAGCACCCAGTTAGTTCCTGTTATCTCCCTGAAATCAACAATGTTCCCATCAAGGGTCATCGCCGTGTAATTCTGCTGTGATATTCTGTTTCCTATTGTACCAAGGAAGCCTGTACCATCGCTAAGCTTTCCGGTCAGTGTGTCATCACTCTTTGATAATATGCTCATGTTATCCTTGTCAACAAGAATTGCCTGTGCATCATCCATACTGATAAAAGAATCGACAATAACCTGTATATGAGCTATCGGCACATCGACAACAAGAAGTCTTGTATTCTTTGCCTTTGCATTGCCACCCGCTTTTTTTGAATCGCGGAGTATAGCTCCGGCACTAACCACATCAGTCCCGGCTTCATTGACATGCACATCACCGAATGCCATATTAACTCTTGTCAATGCCTCATTATACCATGCTGATGATGTATCTGCCGTCTTTTTATAGTCCACACCCGCCGCCTGCATAACCTTTCCCGATGTATCCGCTATGTAAAATCCGTCCGGATAATCAGAGCTTCTTCCATAATAGCTGTCAAGCAGGCTCTGAAGCTGTGCATCCGTGTAATCCAGCGTCTCTATATCCTGCTTAAAGGTACTGAACACATTCAGCTTCTCCGACATCCAGGCCTCAATCCGCGATGCCTGATTCTTAGTTGAAAGTTCAAGTAACTGCATTGACTGATCCGTAATTATATTCTTGGAAATCGTATACGAAATTATAATCAGTATAAGCACAAGAATCAGCACCAGTGCACTGACCGCAGCAAGAATCTTGGTTTTGATTGAAGTTATGGACTTCCTATGCTCTTTCTGCTCTCTCATATAAAAATCCCTCCTTGAAGTAGTAATATCAGATAACATATAACCTGAATAATTCTTATTATTGTTAAATATTACCATATTATAAAGGATTTTTCTATAGCTTTTGGTAATTTTCATCAATAATGCTATCCTTTAGGTTGTTATTGGAGGATTTTTTCAATAAAACCTCCTTTCGGGTAGTTTTGTGATTTTTTCCAGCAGACAGAATTGTGTCTGCATGCACCACTAAGCTTTCTTTGAAAATAATTCTTCCACCCAAATAAGCTTTGACTCATATTCCTTTTCAGCACATTCTCTTAAACGCATCAAATAAAACTATGTGTAATACTGTGCCTGTGCTTTCCACAACTCATAGTATTTTCCATGCGTGTCCTGTAATAATTTATCATGAACTCCCCTCTGCACAATCTGTCCGTCATCAAATACTGCTATGACATCACAGAATCTACATGATGAAAGTCTATGGCTGATGTAAATAGCTGTCTTATCCTGTACTATCTCATTAAATTTTGAATACACTTCATATTCTGCAATAGGATCCAGTGCAGCTGTGGGTTCATCGAGAATAATAAACGGAGCATTTTTATAAAGTGCTCTTGCTAAAGCAATCTTTTGTGCTTCTCCACCGGAAATCTCTACACCTTCTTCGTCCAAGTCTTTATAAATAGAAGTCTCTAATCCTTTCCTCATCCTCTGCAAACGATCATAAAATCCTGCCTTTTCTAAACACTTCTTTGCGAGTTCTTCATTGTAATCAAAACTTGCTGCAACATTTTGTCCAAGTCCGAAAGAAAACAATTTAAAATCCTGGAAAACAACAGAAAATATTGACATATATTCTTTGTAATCATATTTCCTGATGTCCACATTATTTAATAAGATTTCTCCTTCTGTTGGGTCATACAAGCGACAGAGCATTTTTATAAACGTTGTCTTTCCGCTTCCATTCATGCCTACTACCGCCAATTTTTCTCCAATCTTAAATTTGAGATTCACATTACGCAGTACATAATTCTCTGTCCTGGGATATTTGAATGAAACATTACGAAACTCGATGTAATATTCGTTATCCTCCCGTTTTTCCACTGTAAGGCTGCCCTGATACATATGATTCGGGATATCAAGGTAGTCATACATCTTCTTCAAATGAGTACAATACAGTTCATTATCAGACACCATAAACATCAAATCTCTGATTCCAATTTTCAACGCTATCCTCAGAACGTACCAAATTATTTACTGTTTTCTTGTCACCTAAAGAATGCAACGACTCTGGTAGTTTATCCAAATCCAACTCCGCCATGTATTTTTCTATCAAGTTTGCAAGCAAATCAGCAAAGCCGCTCCTTTCCTCCTTATTCCTGTTCGCTATACTGATCAATTTTTCTTTCCCAGGCGCCCCGTTGTGTGTATGCCTCGATAATATCCGGAGAAATCCGTTCAAGAACTGCCTGTGCTGCCGCGTAATCGCTTTGCAGCTTGATTAGTGGGAAATATATCAAAGCGAGCACAAAGGTGTATTTCAACCTTTTCCTGCGGACACTACTTCACCTCCAGCTTCTCTTTCTCGGACTTATTATAATTCTCGCCCATGCCCAGACCACACATCCGCTTTACCTGCGCAATATAAAAAGTATGCACATACATCTCAATTTTCAGTTGTCTCTTTTTTGAGCGACAATTTGACACCCGTCTCCACATGCATTGAAACTTTATCTCGCATTAACATTCGCGGACGTGTGGGTGCAAAATATATTATTTACCCCCCCCCTTGAACACTTGCAAGAGCATTTTTATCCCCGTAAAAGTATGACCGTTTCAATATCCTCAGTATGTGCAAATATTTTCGGTTATTCGGATTGACAAACATCATTTCTTATTGTACCATAGCATCATAAAGGAAATGGGTTTTCACCGGGTAGGGATTATTCCTGACAGGACTTGCTCGTTTCTTTTTTTATATCCAAGACATCATACAAGTACATTTTTCCTGAAGCTGCATGTCTAATTAATAGTCTCGCACTGAATAAATTGTATCGCTCAACATCTCCATTTTCATCATATACTGGCACTGCAAATCTTGTGTCATAACGGTACCATCCATTTTTTGCATGTCTACTGTGCTTATTTTTCTTATTATCTTCAAAGGTCTTTGATGTTGCGATTTCTATCATCTCTGGGATAGCCTGTGCAGCATTTGCTTTCGCTTTAGCAATAGTTCCCTTTATATGCTTTGTGTAATTTGAGCCAGAATATTCATCAGGAAGATCTGTACCGATATAAATAATATCTTCTGTTTCAGCTATTCGATAAATGTCTCCCACATACTGCCTAAGATATTTTTCAACATCACTCCACTCTACAGAACGTTTTCCTTTAAATGCAATATCGTTAATCATAACAATATTGTTGCCGTCAACATCCTGAATAACTGAAACATTTCGCTTAATATTTTTTGACTCATTTTCCTGATTGATTCCTCTGCAGATTTCAATCAATTCAAAATATCTTAGTAATCTTCTTTTTGTTTCTAAATCCGGGTCTTTAAATAATTCAATTGGGCTTATATGTAATTCTTCTAGTCTGGCAAAGATTTTTTCATATATATTCATACTATAATATCCTTCTATATTTTTCCGTATTTTCGGATATTGTATCATAGAACTATAATCGAATCTAGAGATTCCAATCCAAATCCCAGACCATGTGGCAATGGTCGGAAACCTCATAACAAAGCAGATGCGAAAACAGTAATTAATGCATCATATACACCATGTCCAATGATCAGGGATAAAGTAGAACAATTTTTAATCTTTAATCTGCAAAAACAGAAAAATGCTCCTATACACGCTGTCATAACCATTTGTACAAGATTTCCACTGAAGAAATGAAAAACCCCGAAAAAGACTGATGAAATAATAACTGCTATGATATCCTTACCAGCAACACATTTGATTTTTTCAAAAATAAATCCTCTGAATACAAACTCTTCAACAAGGCCAATTGCAAATATACAATAAAAGAATTCATAAATGAATTGCCATAGGTATTTATATCTTTTTCCACTATCTACAAATTCACCAAAACCAATTAGATGTGGTATTAATGTCAGCAAAACCGACATTTCAGTTCCAATTAGGATACCAACAATAATTTGCATTCCTATTTTCTCTTTGCTAAACCCATAATCTGTCAACTTGCCTTTATTAACAATCATAACTATGGTTGGAATCAATGCAATTAACCAGTAAGTCAGAATCATACATACCATTCTTATTCCTATCGGTAATGACATCAATACGAACCGGTTAAATGACACAACACCATACAATCCAGCCACAGCTCCCACAAAACCTATTATCAAAGAAATAATTTCTTTTTTCTTACTCATCCTTCTTATGGTCTTTCTTAATTCATTCGATTTTTTCTAAGATAACATGCATAACGGGTAAGCATATAATCCTCAACTTCTCTATTGGCTCC